>Ga0214544_1005119_pt1 | contig 25759 bp, 9 predicted proteins | sample CNSS3metaG_FD_160074 | JGI IMG/M metagenome (GOLD analysis project Ga0214544, IMG submission 160074) | Root nodule microbial communities from cowpea collected in UCLA plant growth center, Los Angeles, California, USA - CNSS3 | ecosystem: Host-associated > Plants > Roots > Nodule | place: USA... | reverse complement strand
TATTAAATATTTTATATATTTTAATTATTTTATTAAATTTTATATATATATATATATATATATATATATATATATATATATATATATATATATATATATATATATATATACTAAAATAAAAAACCTATTCTGAATTACTAAAAACATAAATTCAACCACCCACACTATTGATATGGACATTTATAATTAATTTAATACAGAAATATTAGTAGTAAAAAAAATTAAGGCCTTATTTTGCTAGAAGTCTAAAGCGAGTGCTTTACTCGTTTTACCCTTGAGCCAACTTTGTCTGGGAAGTGTGAATGTAAAAGTGAAGCACGAAAAGGGTTGGGAAGAAGTAGATTAAACATTCTATATTGGTTATAGTGACTAACTAGTATAGAAAACCTTCTCTTATTTTACAAAACTGTTATCGCATCATTTTCTATATTGGTTCTAGGTCTAGTAGGTATAAAGAGTGTTCTATTTTATTACCATTTTGCCACCGCCTCATTATTATACCGAGTGGATTATAACCGGCATAAAAAGTCGTCATAAAAAGTGATTTTTGTCCTAGTGAAATAAACTTTATACATCAATAATATAAGCCTTCTAAATGTGACGTCATTTTTTATATTTTAAAATGCACCTTGATCCATGATGTTCCACTTCTTACTCGTTCTAAGTAGTGTTCCTTAGGTATAATATGTGATACCATGTGATCTCCAACCATTGTCATTACATATTTCATACCTTGTTTGTTATTTATTGAAAAAAATATAGAAATTTAATTGAGTAAAAAATGAATATTAAGATCAAAATCAATCAAAGATGTAAATATTAGAATCAAATTACTAATTAAAGTATTATATTTTTATGCTATCATATTTTGCAATAGTCTCTACACTAACAAGTTAGCACAAGATACTCTTGTACTTTTTCACAACATTATAAACATTTAAGTTGCATATCACCTTTCACCTACTAGTTTTTTTTTTTTACTAATGGTGTAGTTTATTATTTTAAATTTATTGAAATGTGTTGGAAGTTCCATATCAATTAGAGATAAAATCAATTTACAATATATAAATGTTGCAATCTCACTTTATAAATTGATTTTGTAAGGTTAAATTAGACTTAAGATCCATTTCTTAATAAAATGAACAAGAAAATTATGAAAAGAATTACTTCAAGGTACTTTTAAAAGGAAAATAAATACTTCCACACTTTAAAAAAAAAGGTTAAATTACTCTTTTGGTCCCTCTATTTGTCATGAAATTTCATTTTGGTCCTCAAGTTTTTCGTTGTCTCAATTTGGTCCTCATTTTCTTAAAAATGACTCAATTTGGTCCTCACCGTTAACTTTGACCAAACGGTGTTAAAGTCAACGCTACGTGTCAATTTCTAGATTTTTTTGATTTTTTTAATATTTTTTTAATATTTTTTATTTTTTTTTATTTTTGACACATGTCACTTCACAGTTGTGCCACGTGTCAAAGTGAATCAATTTGGTCCCTATATTTGTTTTTAGTTTCAATTTAGTCCCAATTTTTGTAAAAATGAAGCAATATTGTCCTTCCTTAAATTGACACTAAATTTACTTTTTTATAAATTTTATGGTGATATTCTTACTAAAATTAATGTTTTTATTAAATATTTCTATAAATATTTTAAATTAACTTTAAATTCTACACAAAACATTAGACTTTGATTTTGTTTTGAACTTGAAATTTAGTTCCTAAACTTATGTGTGACAAGTTATTTGATTTTTAATTTTTACTAAGTTTGTATAATATGATACACTTGATGCCTTTATATATGATGACAAAATTCTTAACTTTTGAAATTAAGTTTGGGGTTTAACTTTGTTTAATAATAAAACTAAAAAAAAAAACTTATTTAAAAATATTTCTACAAATATTTAATAAAAACGTCAATTTTATTAAGAATATCATCATAAGTTGTATACAAAGATTATATTGAGTCTCAATCTAAGGAGGACAATATTGCTTCATTTTTACAAAAATTAGGACTAAATTGAAACTAAAAACAAAATATAGGGACCAAATTGAGTCACTTTGACATGTGGCACAATTCTGAAGTGACACGTGTCAAAAATAAAAAAAGAATTCAAAAAAATTCAAAAAAAAATTCAAAAAAATTCAAAACAACCAAAAAATGACACGTGGCGTTGATTTAACACCGTCTGGTCAAAGTTAACGGTGAGGACCAAATTGAGACAACGAAAAACTTGAGGACCAAAATGAAATTTCATGACAAATAGAGGGACCAAAAGAGTAATTTAACCTAAAAAAAAGTACACTCACTTAACAACTCTCTTAAATGATATTAATATATATTAAAATTTTAATTTAAAAATAAAATAAATATATTTAAAATAATATTATTTTTTATTGTGATATGAGTGGTTTTTTTTATATTTGGAGGTGTTAGGATATCATCATTCCTTTTAGTGATGAATCTTGACAAATAGTTTTGGTGGAGTCAAAAGAATATACTCAAAATTTATATATTTAATCATTATAAATGCTTGAGGAAAGGCTGAGAGCCATAAAGGTTGAAAGAAGCTTTGAATTTGGAAATGTTGTAGGATTATGCTTAGTCCCATATGTGGTGATACCTTCAAAGTTCAAATTGTTAGAGTTTGAGAAGTATGAAGGGAACACTTACCAAAAGAATCATATAATTATGTACTACACAAGAATGACAACTCGTATTCATGATGAAAAGTTGTTAATTCATTTCTTCCAAGAGAGCTTAACCGGAGTGGCACTTAACTGGTATATGCATTTGGAACCAACTTGCATACATTCTTGGAAAGATTTGGTAATGCATTCATGAAGCAATATGAATATAACAGTAATAGTACGCCTGACAGATTTCAGCTGCAAAACATGGCGAACATGGAGTCTAAGACGTTCAAAGAGTATGCCTTAAGATGGAGAGAGATTTTTGCTCAAGTAGAGCCACATTTGCATGACAAAGAGATGGTGACTATGTTTATAAATACTCAACAGTCACCCTTTTATGAACACATGGTGAGTAGTGTTTCCTCAAACTTTGCAGACTTGATGATAATTGGAGAGAGGATTGAGGTCGGCATAAGAAATAGAAAAATTGCACTTAACCCGAATTTAGTAGTAAATTTTAATGAGTATGACTCTAGGTCTGGGAGAAGAAAGCAAATTTGTGAATTTCCTTAGACGTCTCAGTCCAAGAAATCCAATCAGGACACTAGGGGAAAAATATTACAATTGAGGCAAGAAAGTTATCCTTATGACCTACATAGAGCTATTACCAAATCTTATCTTTGACAACCTCATAGATATTTGTCCACCAGACCTATAAGACCTCCACACCCAAAGAATCATGATGTAAATGCAAGATGTGATTACCATGGACAAGTGTCGAGTCATTCAAAAACAGCATGCACAAATCTGAAGCACAAGGTACAATCCTTGAATTATTTAGGATTACTAACCTTTAAAGAAAGACAACCTAATTTTGAAGAAAATCCTCCACCAAAACACAAAAACACCTATACATGAAGAACACCATGGATTTATAAACATTGAAAATTTTATGCTTTTCATATTGTGTTAAACTTAGGGATGTCAACAAAACGGGCAGGATACAGTTAGTAGCTCCCTCGTATCCTACCTGCTGGATAAATATGTGTCTCATACTCGTACTTATATATGTGCGGGTATCCATTATGCGGGTACCAACATATTTTTTTAATATCCACAAATATCCACAAGTACGCGCGGATATTTATAAAAGAAAATTTTAATATTTAATAACATATTTTAACCATAAATTCAAATAAAAATAAATTTCAAACAAAGTGAAAAGGACCCATTTAAATAGTGTTGAATGACAATTTACAAATAAATGGAGATTTTTTAAAACCAATTGATAAAAATTAACCCATTCAAAATTAATGTGTTAATATTTTAATAACTTATTTTAATTTAATTTAGAGTATAGTAGGTATGGGTATCCACGAGTACGAATACTATGATACCCCGCCCCTTTAACAAGTGGGTATAAAAAATACTCATACTCGTTACCCACGGGTATCCATTTTCTACCTGTTACGGGTTTTATCCACGGATACCCATGGGTACAGATTTTTTTGACATTCCTAATTAGACTGTTGGATTATGTTATGACGACTTTAATCAATTGCATCATGTCATCCTTCATGAATTTCAAAGCATATGGGATATTCGAGATTTCATCCGGAAGAAGTCCTAAAAGGGTGTCATAGAAAAAATAAAAAATGATAAACAAGTTGATGGCACACCCTTAGCCAAGGGTCCAATCACAAGAAGCATGACCAAGAAAATTCAAGAAGAGTTAGCAACGTCTAGTCAAGATGAAGCCAAACTCCTTTTTCACTTCGACAATCATGAGCATTTTTAGACCTTGTATTAAGGGTCATGTAGTATAGGTTTTCCTTTGAAGGCCTTGTTATTAAGGGCCAAGTAGTGTAGGGTTTTAAAAACAATCTTACTTAAGTAGGGAGCATATCCTTTGATGTTTAATTAAGTTAAACCCTAGCTTAAGATGGAGGATGTCCCACACATATCACATGGCAAAGCCTTTAATGGAGAGTTCTCTTACATAGGTAGTGACCATATGTCATTGTCCTATTGGAGAGGTTTTTCATAAAAAAAGCTTTATACATAGCAACTCATGAATGGTTCGTTTTGTGAAAGTGTGGAAGGCCACATGTCAAACTCTCCTTCACCAAAATAGCTTTTTTAGGGTTTTTGGTGTATGTTAGAATTTTAGGGTTTTGACCATTTTGGAGACACCTTTCCATAAATAGAACTATCTCCCTCATGTGTTTCTCACTTTGAGAATGTTAATGTTATGCTACCAAATTCAAATTTGATTCATACTTCTTTACTTAGTCACTTTCCAAAGCATCCCAAGAGGTCCCTCTAGCTCCCCTTTCTCTAGAGTTGGCCTAACCTTTCTTAAATCACCACAAACAACCTTCATATGTAACATCCCGGCCAGACATTACTAATTTTAATAAAATAAATTAAAATAATAGTAAATATGCCATTATTATTTTCCCAAAACACGGAAAAGTTAAAACCTTAATAAAATGTCTAGAAATTCAAAACCATAAATTAAACTCGAGATTTACATAGTTCAAAACTAATCAACTAAATATTTACAAAATAGTCAAATATAGTCTATAAAACTTCCCAAGCTAGCCCCTCTCCAGATCTAAGTGTCACTAGCTCCACTTGAAACAATGTAAGCTTCCATGTAACGAATTACACGATCATTGCCAAACACACACAGAAATGGTGAGCTCATGTAACAATATAAACGTATAATTTAATACATAGAAGTTCACCCGAAATTACTTTATTTCAACCAATGTTTAACCAAGAAACCTTACTGCCCTAAGGTTTCCAACCCATAATTTCTTGACCATGGACCCAAGATATATATGCTTCCACAAACCTGCCCGCTCGTGGTCCTGCCTCTACGAACCTACCCGCTCGTAGTCAAACTCTACGGACCTCCCCGCATGTAGTCCAACACACGTGATCTAACAGCTACGAACCTCCTCGCTCGCAACAACCCTCAAGTGTGAGCACGAAATATACGAACCTCCCTGCTCGTATCCTCACATGAGAGCTTTATAATATGAACTTCCCCGCTCATATTATCACGTGTTCACCACCATCCATGAACCTACCCGCTCATGACACAGTCAAGCATCTTCTAGTCTAAGTCCATATCTCAACACATTAAAATGAAATTAAGAAAATCACACTACCCTATATAAGATACACACTCAAGCTGGTCTTAGGGATTCCAATGCTTCACGAACCTGCCCGCTCGTGGTCTAACTCTACGAACCTCCCTGCTCGTAGTCCAACTCTACGGACCTCCCCGCCCGTAGTCCAATATGCGTGATCCATCCAGCTAGGAACCTTCCCGCTCGCATAAACTCTCAAGTGTGAGCACGGAACATACGAACCTCCCTGTTCGTATCCTCACACGAAAGTATCATTAATATGAACCTCCCAGCTCATATTAATCACGCATTCCAACACCTATCACGAACCTACCCGCTTGTGATACGGTTAAGCATATCCCAGATCAAACCAACATAACAAACCATGCAATCAAGCACCACACACAACCATAATTCTCATACCAAAATTCATAAGAAAATTTATCATCATAAAACCAAAAATATTGCATTAATGTGTGACATATTTCGCAAACTACAAACCTCAAATCGACAATCGGACCGGTCAAAACAAATAATGGCATGTTACAGACCAACTGTCCAAATATGAGCTTAATCCAATGGTTAACGGGTCAGGAAAGTCATTTTTACTACAACTGCACAGATCAGGAAAAAAACGTAGTCGCCCAGCAACCAAGTCCCTCGCTCAGCGATCACCGACGCTTCCAGAATACGAAAAACAACATGAAACAGTACAATTTTATGAATCCTTAAACCCCCTAACTTAGAAATACACAAAATAACATTGTACCTCACCAATTCACACTTAACCATTCACAAAATTTCAAACCATATTTCAATTTTCCATTCTAGGTGCATTTAGCATCATTGCATCAAAGATTCAATTAACTAACTAAACAACTACGAGGGGAAAACTGCATATACAACTTACACTCAATTAAGCCATACTGTTATGAGAATCCATTTTCCCTTTATTCATAATCTACATAATTGTACCCAAGCTACAAATGCCAAGCCCTTACAAATATCTAACCTCAAGTAACCATATTTTCTTCTTCATTATTTTAATACCTATGACATCACACTTTGAATCAAATAAAATGGAAGGTTACATGTACTAATATTGAACAAAAACATCCAACACATATGATGAATAACTTATGAATACATTTTGCCACAGTACCCTATTTCTATTAATAAAACTTTTATACTTAATATGGTTAAATAATATACCCATTGCTACCTAAACCAAAGATGCACTAGAATACTCCATTGCAGCATAATTTAATTCACCACACACTTCCAAACTCTCCATATTTTTTTCCCGCAATAATACCTTAAGGCTACTGTCACAATCTCAATTAATGAATTTCTAAGTTTCAATTCACTACCCCAATTCCATTTTACCTAACTTCTAAGGATTGCCACTGCGCACCAACTCAATCAAATTTACCACATTTACCAAAAGTAAATTCAATGTTTCTTAATATTATTTTTACTAAGGGAAATTATCTCACATAATTATATCTATTCTAATATAATTAAACCTGCCACAACCAAGAGCCATAAATTATTACAACACATTTACCAAAGCTTAGATTAGCCACTACCACCATCCAAATGCGAACGTTAATTCCACAATTTCTTTAGATGCCCAAAACGTAAAATAGTAAGGATACAAACCCCATCAATTGCTTTCATTGAAAAATGAAAGTTTAATCATCCATTCAAAACACAAGGTCATGCTTATGCTTCCACAGAACAAATAATAGATAATTCGTGAACGACTAAACAAAGCTAGAATTTATGGACATCCCACACAGAGCATAAGTCTGATGCATTTTTCTTCTACACATATAAAAATCCAAATTATATAAAGATAACAATCACAAAATAAAATACACAGATTCATGGAACCTACCTTCTCTTCACCTACCCAAAATGCCACTAAGGCTAAAATATAAAATATTATAATTCTTGCTTTAACCAAGATTCAAACTCTCATCCTCCTCATTACCAAGTAGATGCATAACCAACAAGCCAAATTGTGTTTCTTAATAATTTTTATGCATCTAGGATTATATTATCAGGCTCTATGGTCTAGCATATTATTAAAATAATAAAGCCATTAAAGGTCCACATAGGATTTGAACCCCGATCCTTTCATAATAAAGATGTACTCTCAACCACTTAAACTAGTATTATTTCTTGTTTTATCTCCCCACATTAATTAACTTAGGGATTTCCGCCCTCGCATTTATTAAATAAATATTTATTTAATTAATTTTCTCGGGTCCTACAACATTTATTAAATAAATATTTATTTATTTATTTATTTATTCTGGGTCTTACATCATACCACTATTAAATCACCAAAATCGAGAGTCATTTTCTCTCAACACCAAGCTTTCACACATCCACCATCCACCATAGTCACCATTTCAAGCTTTGGCCCAACCTAGCTTGAGAAGAAGGCTATAACAAGAACAAAAAGTAAAGGCAAAAGAAGTATGTTTTTAGTCACTTGTTTTTCTTGCAAGTCGTCAAATTCGAGTTTTTCAAAGATAAAAAAAATGAATAATAAAAAAAATGAGGGTTGTCATATTTTTCGAGGTCAAATGTTTAATGATGAATAACAACTTGACCTTTTTCTTATGAAACCTTTATACGTGTGTTGCTTGAATCATTACCCTCCACTTTCCAAAAATAAAAGAATTGCCCTAGCAGCATTGACATATGCCAAAGTAATAAAGACAAACTTTCACACTAGGTAAAATTTGCCATGTTTATCCTTGCTTGCATTAATTGGGTGATCCCTGAATCCTCAAAAAAAAAAAAAAAAGAAAAAAGGAAAAGAGAAGAAGTATGCTAGAGTGAAAATCTGATAGGGCAGTCTACGGGAAAAAAGATAAAAAAAGAAATAAAGAAAAGAAAAGGTTTCAATTTTCGTCAAATTTTGTTAAATGAGTCCTAATTTTGTTTTTGTGTTTAGATAAGTCCTAATTTTCATCAATAATGACCATGAAAAATGATTGTCATGTGTCACTTCATGATTTTTCTTTTAATTTTTTTTAATTCTTTTTAAATGTTCATGTGTCAACCTAATAACGTGCCACGTGTCAGAGTCAATATTTTATATTCAATTTGGTCCCTGTATTCATTATTTTTGTTCAATTTAGTCTCAATATTTTTTAACATGAACCAATTTTGTCCCTCTCAAAATTGAGACCAAATTTATTTTTTTTATTAAAATTTACATTTTTATTAAATATATTAAAATTCACATCATTATAACTTTTATATAAAAAATAAATTTAGTTCCAATTTTGAGAGGGACAAAATTGTTCAATTTTCAACAAAATTGGGACTAAATTGAACAAAAATAACAAATATAAGGACTGAATTGAATATAAAACATTAACTTTGACACATGGCATGCTATTGGCTTGACATGTGGATATTAAAAAAATTAAAAAAATAAAAATAAAATAAAAAATATTTAAAAATCAAAAAAAATCGCGAAAAGACACGTGGTAGTCGTTGTTCATGGTCGTTAATAATTTAAATGGTGTTAGCAAAAAATGACCAAATTGAACAAAATTGATTAAAATTTGAACCTATTTGAGCACCAGAACAAAATTAGGATTGATTTGACAAAACTTGACGAAAATTAGGACCAAAAAGGTATTTTAACTAAAAGTAAAAAACGACTTATGTTATAGTTGCTGAGTTTTATCTCGAAGTTAATTTTTTGAAAATAAAGCAATCAAGATTTGAAATGATGTGTGATTGTTTTTCTTCATCCGAAAAAGTAAAAATATACCCCATTGTGCCAAAAAAAAGTCTTTTTCAAATTTATTCCCTAACACGGGTTATCATTACCATGGAAGACAACTTAATATACACACTGAAAACACTCAATGATCAAAGAAAAATAATTCATCAAGTGAAAAATAAGCCAAAAAGCAAAAATAATAACAAAATGATGGCAAATGAAAAGAGTGAAAATAAAATTTGAAAAAAGCAAAGTATTCAAAAAGTCTTAACAAATAGTTGATGCAATACATAGATGGTAACTCTTATTTCAAAAAAATAATTGAAAAATATTCATTTGAGTCGTTATATCCTTTCTTTCAAAACCTTGTAGCCTATAGTCACGTCACAAGCTAAGTAAAAAGTGCACACAGGTTGAAGAATGATTGTTCTTATTTTCATTAACTTAATTTTGCAATAGCATAGCGTGACTAACAATACAGTCATTAAAAAAAATGAATGAGTGAATAAAATGAATGAAAATGAAGAAAGAAAAATAGTGTCTCAAGAAGAGGGGAACTCCTTACTAATTGGCCAAAACAAGTGAAAGAAAATAAACTAACTAGAGCAATTATTTTAGTCAATCCTTTCCATATCCATTACCTTTTCTGAACAAAACCAATACCCCAAAACTAGGGCAACTATGTGGGATGTACATGAATTTTTTACCCTAACATTCATAGATCCTTTTCCCCATACCCTTTTCTCAAACACTAAAATTAGGGCATCTTTTGGATCTTTTTATGCTTTTCACTTCATAAATTACATCTCTTTTGAGGAGTGTGTGAGGAATGACTTCCCACATGGCTATCCCAGTCTCCTCCAAACCCTTTCCAAACATTTCCAACCTTTCACTCACTTGTGAATTCAAGCACGCGTGCATTGATATCGCGGAAGAAAAAGTTAAGTATATAATTATCTTAAACATTATACCTTGGGGTGTGTGACATTCTTCACTTTTAGGAAACATTGAAAATAAAAATGAGTTTGATGATTGTAAATAGAACAATTGACTCGGGCATGCGTGGGAAAACATCAATCAAAATCAAAGAGAAAGCATAATAGGTTTTTCATCATGCATTCATGCATATCAGGGTTCTGATCCCTACACTTGTGTTTGAAATAATGGATGTGCACTATGTGGTGCATAACCATTTGCATGTCATATCATCATAACAAGTGTTAACATATTATGTTCGAAAGCAAAAATCTTGACATTATAACATAGGTCGGCTTAATCATGCAATATGCTTTTTCAATCATATGATTTTTCCAGAAATAAGAAATTAATATTACAAAATTTACCTCTCAAACATTTTTCAAATTAATGATCTTCTTCATTCATATGAATGACCAATATATCCCCAAGCCTAGTTTTGTCTAACCTCGAGGCCAGTTTTGTCTGGCCTAATTCTACTTTCACATTGGCTCCAAGCCCAATTTTACTTGGACTCAAGCCTAGTTTTGTCTAGCACATAAGCCTAGTTTTGCCTAGCCCACAAAGTCCAACTTCACATTGGCCCAAAAGCCCAATTCTCACACCAGTTGCACAAGCCCAGTTCTCACACTGGTCGCACAAGCCCAGTTCCCACACTAGTCCAAAAGCCCAGTTCTCACACCAGTCACATAAGCCTATTCCCACTATGCCCTCACAAGCTCAGTTATCACACTAGCCTAAAAGCCCAATTCTCACATTGACCTTCACAAGCTCAATTATCACATTGGCTCAAAAGCCTAGTTTTCACATTGGCCTCACAAACCCAATTATCACACTGGTCCACATAACCCATTTAATTGTTAGTGCTTTATGCTTAGCTTGCTTAGCCTCCAAAGCCCAGCTTTGTCTGGCCTCCAAAGCCCAGCTCGCCTTGCCTTTATTTTTCCCTTGTTGCACAAAGTCCTATTTTTGTTAGTACCAACGTTTTCTTCTTTCATCTTTGGAATTCGGATAAAATTAGTGTTTTATCTTTCTTTATCTTTTACTATAATAATATGTAAATTTAAAATTTTCATATTATATAATAAAACCAAAGTAAAGAAAGACACTTTCAACACCTAATTTTGTTTGGATAAATAAAAATTGTTTCCAAAATAGTAAAAAAATAAGGGTAAAAATAAAATTTGTCTTAAATAATAATGATTTAGAAAAAAGAAAGAGATTTAAAAAGAAAAAAAAAAGAAAGCGAGATTTTAAAAGAATTTCTTAAATTTTGTTTTAAGAAAAAGTAAAATTGAGATTTTTGTTTTTAGATTAATAATTGATAAATTACGAAGTTAAAAAAATGTATAAGTTATTAGGAATTAAAACTGTTTATTTTATTTTATTTTAATTAATTAAATTCAAAAGTTAAAAATTAAAAATTAAAAAACAGTTTTCGGGGAACGATTATTTCTCTGGGGTTTCAACTTCTCCTTTAACTCCTTCTGGTGCCTTCAGCGAATTCACAATTGATCACGCTTCATCATTTTTCTCATAACATTCAGAGACCATCATCAGAGAAAGAAAAAAAGAGAACATTGGGCAGAAGATTCTTACTAATATATTTACCCTCACACACTTATCACTTTTCTTCACAGTACAAATATTTATATTGAATTTAGAATCACAACCCAGAACATAAGCAATTGAAATCAAGAGCAATTAAGAACAACAAGATACTCGGTACGACAACACTAAAGTCAAGTTTGGAACTAGGGTACACAAGTTTCTATCTTCAAATATCGTGTTCTTTTATTTGATTTGTGTATGTTAATTGTGGTATGATTTTCATGTAAATAGAACAATATTCTTCATCTGTTATTACATGAGATAAATTAATCAATCAACTAAAAAATTAAAAATTTCAGTAAAAGAAAATTTAGGTTGAGAAGAAGGAATGTAAAATAGAGGAGAATGCGAGGTTGCTGCCGGCGAATATAGTAGTGGTGGTGGCAGCACTCATTCGAACGACGGTGGTGCTGTAATCCTAGCGAAACAACATTGTCTCAGATTGATAGCACTCTGGTCATGCATCTGGGTATTCGAAAGTGGAGGAGAAATTATGGAACCGTCACGCGAGGGAGAAAGGTGGTGTCGGCAGTAGACGACAGTCCTGTCCAGGCCCTGTCGCAGTGCTAACCGTGATAGCCCTAGCAGCGTGGTCGGAGTTGCACGGTGGTGGCCAGAGATGGAGGCACGAGCATCGGGTTTTCGTGCGAATCACAGAGAGACGAAGCAGAGAATGACCCCGACGCCAATAAGGCTGTTGACGGTGACCAGCGCCGGCGTCGACAGACTTTATGACGAATGAGGTTGGTGCCTACGCCTGTAGCGATGCTTTATGAGGTTTGCTGCTGTTCAATATCATCTTCTGCACCCTTATAGTTAAGAAAATTATATTTTCACCGGTAAATTTTGACAACTATGTCTTATCATATGACGTGTTATCTTTTAAGTGGTTTTGAAATATTGAGAATGAGAAAATAAAAAAATGGAGAATCATTTAGAAGATATCACTTAAGATGGTAAGAAAAAATTGTCAAAATTTAATAGTTAAAAAATCATTTTCCTATAATTAATTCTCGTACCTCAACAAAACCGACAGACTGTCATATTTTAATCTTTTTTATGCACTTTTAATTCATTATTTCAATTATTCCTAGATTATTTTTTTTTTTAGTAATATGATATGATGATTTAAGAATAATTAAAATAAGAGATTAAAAGTATATAAAAAAATGGGTTAAAAATATCATTATTCTACACTTGCGTACACACATGCGCGAGAGAGGCACTATCGTGCCTGTGTGTATGCATTTTTTCAATATGCATGATATTATATTAGTAGGTGATAATAATGTAATGTTATTAAGTTAATATATAAAAAAATTATTTATTAAAAATAAAGTGAAATATATCAGAAAAGATAAGAGAATAACTATTAATAAAAAGAGAAGAAACAGAAATAGACGACTTTATAAAAAAGCTTGTAATAGTAATGTTAATTTTTTAAAATTTAATAAATAATTATATTTTAAAGGGTAAAATTGATATTTTGAAATGTGAAAAAAAAGAGGAAATCCTCTTATATATTTATATATTTATTGTTAGATTTAATTTCGTTTTACTTTTTTACCTGTGATTTTACTAAGCACATATCTCACATTACTCTAATTTCTTTCTTGGGCTAGGTTGCTTTTACTTTCTGCACCATACAATTATTTTCATACACCTTCCCGTGTTTAACCTTTTCTTTCTATACCTGCATACTCACTTAATCACTCTTATATTTTTATTTCTAATTTTATCATTTTCTCCAAATTAAACTCTACACTTAGCACATTTTCAATTTGTGGTATTTTATTTTAGATTTCATTTTTACTCCATCAATTATTATATATATATATATATATATATATATATATATATATATATATCTAAATTTTCTAAGATAAAAAATATTTAAATTAAAATAACAATTAAATACTTTTCAAAAATGATTAAAAATAGTTTTCTTTGTTTTATTTTTTATTGTTTATTCGATCGCTCATATCGTATGACACTCATTTTAAAAAATATAAAAAAAAGTATAAGAAAGACTTTTGGTGTCTACCCAACTGTTTGCGTCCCATGACATTCATCTTCAAACTATAAAAAAATATATAAAAATGTAAAAAAATAGTTTTTATGTCTACTCGTATACATGAATTAACATTTTCACAAATATTAAAGGAAATTTTCAAAACTTAACAAAATCAAACTAATATTCTAAATTTCTTAACAAAGAATTACGTAACCTGATTTCTCATTTTTAATGAGAATATGTAGGATCAAGATTAACCTTTATCGGGTCCTTTTCACATAAAAAATATATTTGCTCAATAATTTCTTATTTTTGAAAAAAATGAATATTTTAAAATAAACACATATCTTTTTACATATTTAATTGAAGGTGTCGCCTTTGAGAGGATTGATAGAGTGTTGATACCTTCCTTACACGTAACCAATTTTCGAACCCAAAATCTTGTTTTCGAGAGCTATGTTTTTTTTTTTATGATTTTTCTATAGCTTTTCTAAATAAACTATGGTGGCAACTCCAAATCTCTATTTTTAAATCAATTTCTTTTTAGTTCGTCGTCCAATAACAATATAGAGTTACTTCGACCTTGTTAGAACAATTATTATTTTTTTTTTTACTTTATTTGTTTAATTTTTTTAATTTTTTTTGAATGATTTTAGATAAAATTTTCAACGTTAATTATCTTGTGCACATATATTTTTATATTTCTTAAAGATGATTTTTAGTTATTATGTATCACATTTAAACAAATGTATATATTAAAAATAAAATATGTGTTACTAATGCTTGACATGTCTTGCAACCATTGTGTTGCTTTAAGTTAATTCAAAAATTGTATAAAACTTTACTTTTTTTTTATCAACTTTATAATTTACATTTTTCTTTTATTCAAGCAAATCCTCACTGCGGCCTAAGAATAAATTCAATTTGTGATAAATCTTGTGTACCTGTTATGAATGAGTCATGGCAAATCTCCTGACCCAGGAATTATCTACAAGAGCCATGGCCAACCACACACAAGAAGAGTAAGCTTCATCTGTGATAGGTGGATCCAAACTCTTTTTTTTTTTTTTGGACTAGTGAGTTTTTGTAATTAGTAAAGTAGGTTTCTTTTGAGTCTTGTATTTGAGCCTTAAGCTTATAATGTAGGTTTTGGGCCTAGAGAAAATAGGCCTTAAGTAGACACATGAGTTTAAAGTTTTTACCCTAGTTTGATGTGCAAGCTTGCCTGTCCAAGCTTCTCCTTATGCACCCTTTGTGGGGGAAAGAGATCTTGCCATATGGCAAATCTTTCAAGAAGCATAATCCTTGTGGTCCCCATAGGTAGAGTGGTCTCCAACTTTCTCTTCTCTTTTGTGAAACTCTTTTAGGGTTTCTTGAGCTTAAGTAGAGGCTTTCTCCCTTTGTAAAAACCACTTTGAGATTAGTAATGAAATGATGCCAAAATATTGTGTCATTCTACTTATCTCCAAAGTCAAGGCTAGAGAACCCTATTTAGGTTTTCTCTAGTCACCCTTCCTAATGAGTTAACCCAACTTCTCTTAAGAGCACCAAAATACCACCACACCTCACCATATGTGCACCACTTCACCCATTTCCCACTAAGCTTTTGCACCCTACCTTGAGCTTCTCTTCATGCTAGGGGCACCTTGCTTGGAGAAGGAGCTATCATTTGGTATCAAGAGCCTTGGTCATCTTAGTCTTCAAGAGTTAAGTATCTTGGTCTTTTGTTTATATTATTTTTGTATTGTTTAAGTGGTATTCCTTATTATCTTGCTTTTTCACCGTTTATTTTGTGAGTTTTATGGTTCTATCATTTATTCTATCTTGAACAATTCAGCTTGAGTTATTTGGTAAATAAAATATATTAGTGACTAAGCTGAAGGTCAAGCCTAGTCGGCCAAGGCCAATCGTCGAGTCGAGTTGGCTCAGACTAAAGTCAAGTCGAGTCTGGACTGAAGTTGAATCGAGTCGACCTAATCAAAAATTGAGTCGAGTTGACCGGTTGATGTCAAACTGAGTTGATCGAGTTGAAGATCAAACTAAATTAACCCAGACTAAAGGTCAAATCAAGTTTATCATACTGAAAATTGAGCCAAATCAAATTCAAATTGAATTTTGATAAGTTAACTCAATCTAAAGTTGAGAAAAGGAAATTTTCCAATATACCTTGTACAATACGTCAAAATATTATCTTTATAAGAAATTTGTTAGAACATAAGACAAATAAAATATCTAGGGTGCTTAACAAGTATATTTTCACAAATATCATATATTTTAAACTATTGGCATTAACCATCCAACTAATACCGTATTGAGTAGATGTCAAAGTTAACCTTTTTAGTCGAAGACATTGTGTCTCTTTACATAATTGCAAAAATTCAACCAACTTTTCATCAAAGTCTCACATAACAAATTTCAAATCAAGAAACTTTTACTTTATTATCTCCTCAAAATTATATTCTAACAACATAACATTGTTTTAAATATTCTCTATTCTTAAGATAGAGTGAGAAAATCTACAGTTTAGAAAAATAAATAAAATAAAAAATAATACTAATACTTTATTTATAACTTTTCTCTTTTTTATCAACTTAAAATTTATCTTTATATGTAAAACCTCGAAATTTACATTTCATCCTGTGTTAAGCTCTTATAGATAAAATATTATCACATACTTTCAATTTAGTAATTTTAAGTTTTAGTAACAAGTTAAAAGTGAGTTGTTATTTAACTTCAATTCAGATTTATTTTAAAATGTTATTTATATGTATTGTGTTTATTTGATAGACTTAACTGTTTAATCAAATAACATACTTTTTTTCCTCTCAATTATTTTAGGTTTCTTATAAGAATTTGATTGTGAAACTTACACAAATAATAAAGTGCTAGTATGTTCTCTATAAAAAATAAATATTTTACTCATGTTTACTTTTATTTGTGTGTTGATCACAGTATTTTTCATGAAAGGTAATTTTGCTTGAACTGGATAAAACATTACTGAGAACAAGACTATGATTCTTATGGGCCAATTGTTTTTTGGGCTCTTATCGGACCAATGAATTTTATATGTTTGAAATATATCATGGACATTAAATCACTTATTAAATTTGTACAATTCAATGACACTAAAATCTAATTCATGTTTTTTATGATAAGTTGGTTAAAAAGGTAAGAAAAATAATTAAAAATTGTAGAGTATTTTCATTTTAAAAAATCATATTTGCTGCACATAGTTCAAGTAACCCTACTTCAATAAATTAATTGTAGTGTTAATTAATATTAATTTTAATAGTGGAGCCTAAGTTTCTATATATACCTTCAACAACGCTTAAATGTTCTCAAACAAACTATAATACTAAAATCGATCATTACATACGCGATGATAAATTATTCTATAAGAAATCTGTTAGAACATAAGACAAATATAATATTTAGGGTGCATATTTTTGTTTTCTTTTCCTTTTCTAGTTGTGCTTATAATTCCCACTTTTTAATAGGTCTTTTTAAAAATGATTACTCTCTTGAAAATGTTATAAATGCTGATTGAAATGTATAAGACCAATATTGTTTGCCTTTTTCCTTTGTTCTGGAAGGATCCCTAAACTGTTGTAGGTGTGGCACAAAATTGTTGAATTTGACTCTAGCAGAGGGTTTGGTGGGAGAATACCATTGGTGCAATAAATGAGAAATATAAACTTCAATTACATTGGAGCTATAAATTAAGTTGATACATCACCAACTACTCAAACAAACTATTTTCAAACTTCCTTATATGGAGTTTAAACTCATCCTGAAGCCAAATATTTGACAAAACATGTTATCTTCTTCATCTTTATTCTCAAAATAAGACGTATGTATATTTTGACAAAAACAATTCTCAAAACATATTTTGACAAAACATGCATTTCTCTGTTTGATATTTATTCTTTTATATGTTTAAATTTTAATTCGTGAAAAAATTTTAAATTCTACAAATGTGTGAATTCTTTGTTTCAGTCCATCTAAAATTTAATTTTTTATTTTTTCGTAAATGAACACTCATTTTTTTAAATCCATTAAAGAATAGAATCTTAAAGGGCTTTCAACTCATATAAATGAGTCAAAAGAGGCATGTAATATTTAATGGATCTATAACAATTACAGATAGTTAATTTTTGAAAAATAATTGTGAACACTGTTATACTAACTAAATTTTATCTTTTAGAAACATTAAAACCTAAATTGGGTATTATAATAAGGATTAAAGATATTTTTAGTTTTAACTTTTAATCACAGGTATATTTATTATGTTAAGCGCAAATATCGAATCCATAATATATGCAATAGAAAATTGGGTAAAAGGTATCGCAAATATTGATATATGATTTAATAACTTATTAAATTTATTAGAATATACCCGTGACTTTATTTGAACTTAAAAATTAGGATAAAAATGTTAAATCTAGAAACAGGTGATAACATCGTTTTCAAAGATTTTATTGAGATAACGATAATTTCTAAGATTGGGAAACTTTTCTAGAGTACGAAAAGCTTTTTTGTAAAACGAATGGCAAAATAAATAAAAAAACCACATCAACTTAATATCACACAAAGGATGAGGATGAGAAAAAAAAAATTGAATGAAAAGAAAAAAAGGAAAGAAAAACACATCAAGACAAATATGATAAAGAAGGTAGCATCGCTAAAAAGGAGCTTTGTCTATTATAGTAGACGGCATTTGACAAAGTAAACAAATAAAACAAGTAAAAAAAAGTATTAAAAATTATATGTTGAACGAATTGGCAAAGATAACAATTTATCATTTTTTTAAATGAAAAGATAAATAATCTAATTATAAAATAAAACAGTTTTGTTACTCCTCATCTAATTATTGATACGAGACTAGATTTCATCAATACTATTATTATATAGCCAACAAATTTGCCCACGACAAAATTCTAGTTAGACCAATTCTTAATTAATTAATAACATAGCATTTTGAGAGTCAATATGCTTTTAATTTCAGAAGAAAAAAAAAGTTTTTTATTCTAACTTTTATAAAAATTTCCTTGATTTTAATTTTCGGAAAACGAAATCATTTATCTATCGTTAATTTCTCATACATTATTTAAAAAAAAAAAACTTGTACGGTCATGATATTTAAAAATGTTTTAATTTTAAATTTTGGAAAAAATAAAAATATTGTATGGTCTGATTAAAGAATAGTAGCAAACATGGAGAGTAGAAGAAAGCATGGAAAGACATTTGAAGATGAAAATTGTTTGAATAATTTTTTCCTTGATGTCATTTGTTTATACAATTGGACTCTATTTTATTCGCTCTCATTACTTTATGAGAGGATCATCGGAAAAAGCAAATCACGAAGAGAGAGAAGATGAGAAGTGGCGACCGAATCCGAATGCCAACGACAACAAATCTAGTAGCAACAAAGTCATGAAAGAATTAACGTTAATTAAGAAAATTGAAACTAAGACTTAACTAGCAAAACACATGATCAGCAGAAGAAGAAGAAGTCAAGCTGAGAAGCTGTTCCAAGTAGTCAGAGCCCAAATCCTCGAGCACCAAGACATTCTGGGAAAGCACATTTCCATGGTGGTGGTCCCTTTTGGGTTTTTTGTTTGTGGGTTTGGAATTTCTTCTCATGGTGTGTTTCTTCTTGAGTGCCAACACTGGTGAGGAACCATCTTCCCATGGGTTGTTGGGCATGTCTTTGAGTGATTCTCTCACAACTTCTTCTGGGAAGTTCAGCACTGCCATGGAACCTCTGGTGGAGAAAGCTGCTTGGTCATACGCCAGTGCTGCAGCCTCTGCTGTGTCAAATGTGCCTATCCACACTCTAACACCATTTCTTGTGGAGTCTCTTATCTCTGCAGCAAACTTCCCCCATGGCCTTCTCCTCACTCCCCTGAAGGGTCTTTTCTCCTTTGGGACTTCTACTTCTTTCACCACTTTCCCTTCACCTGCATCACTTACATTGGAGGACACTTCCACCTGTGACTGATCACTGCTCATCAAACAACCTGAACAGTTTGAATAATCTGATGAGGATGATTCCTTCATTTGTGACTGCTCATTCAAGGTGAGGGGAATATTGCTGCTGTTTTCTTCATTGAACACAAAAAACTCCTCCCAGTGGAATGGTTCTGCACACAAAGAAGAATTTACAAGGCTTTGGTACTGGAACAAAGATGAATCAAAATCCATCTCTTGTTGGATCTCACTGCAAACACCAGATTCTAGCTCTTTTGCTTTTCTTGTGTTTGTTTCCACCTCTTTTTAGAACATATGTTTGGGTGCTTGCTTCCTTTATATATACTCATTGAAAACAACCAAACATGATGACCAAGAAATGGATAAATAAATGAAAATTCATTAAAATAATCAATTCTACTATATAAAGTCGAAGTTGGAATTATTGGTCAAGGAGGATGTCTTTGGATATATATTTTTTATGTTATTGAAATTGAACTATGAAAAGATGTTAATTAAACAACTTCTAAAAGCAACTTCTTTTACATTTACATTGGGCTTGGATGAGCCAAACAAATAATAGGGCGTGTGGGTACAATTTTCAAACTGTCTTTAAAGTAGTAATGAAAAATCTAAAAAGTAATCATATTTAAATATGTGGTTAATATTTTACTAGTAGAAAAGTTTTAAGGGTTGAATGTGTTACATGAAAATTGGACTCCCAGGTTTTGGAAAAAGGGATAATGGAAATAAAAAAAAAATGTATTTAAATGATTAAAAAAACAAGGTACTAGAAGTTTTGTATTGAATGATATAGTCACGTGCATGAAAAAAGGAATAAAAAACGTGGGCAACTGGAGAGGGAGAAGGGTTGGAGCAATAGAAGAATAGGTTGGTGAGTGGCTAAAATGAATGATTCAAAGGAAAGGAAAAGGGTGGTGGAATGGAAGGGCATGGTAACCAAGACTCTGTCTCTTTGTCTCAGTGTCATAATCACTCTCATAACTCACAACCTTTCTCTTTCTCTTTCTCTTGGTTTGTCGCATTGCACACACCTCACACATTGAGTGACTAGTGAGTGAGTGAGTGTCTTTGTATTAATTGCAACCACTTCACACAGCACTAATGTTGCACTCAAACCAAACCCCACCTCATCATATGCCCAGTAAGTGGGGAATTTTATTTGCTTTTTTCTCATTTTTCACTACACAATATCACCTCTTTAGTTTTACATTTCATCCAAATATTATCAAAATCATATCTTGTAATTAAAAGTGAGGTTTCAATAATTTTAACCTCATTTCAATGTAGATTCTTTAAATTGAACTTCAATTTTAGTTATATAGTAACATTATAGTCCTTTAAAAAATTTGGTTTAAATACGTTTTTATCCTAATTTTCGTTAAATAATTTCAAATTGGTACCCAATCTTATTTTTTATCATTTAGGTCTCAAATTTTGAAAATTTAATGTAATTTGATTTTAGTTCATAATAGTTTTTAAAAACATAATTATTCATATGTTAAGTTAGTATTATATTATGTGTCAATATTAGTATAATGTGATATCAACATGACTAACATGTTAGTATATATATTTGTTATTTTGATTCAATTCAGTTTTTAAAAAAAATTAAACTACATCAATTTTTCAAAATTTGAAAAAAATAATAATTGGAGGACAAATTTAAATTTTTCTGATGAAAGACAGATTTAAATCAAAAGGTTTTAATTTGGTCTTTAATTTGATTTGTTTATTATATTTGTTTTTTACTCTCTTTCTAATTTTTTTTTTACTTGAATTACTAATTTTTTCTAAGAAAAACTCAATATTTTCATTTCCATTAAATTATTCTTAATATAGTCTCATGTGTCAAATTTGATATCTTCTCCTATTTTAGAATTCTTCTAATTTATCTGATCTTTTTTGTTATGTTTCTACCTTTTTCTACCTTCTTTTATCTTACACTATAAAATCAAATTATTAATTAAATCTTAAAATATATATCAAAATATTAATTAAGCTATAAATAAATATACAAATTTTAATTGGGTATAATCACTCCATTGAAACATAATTGAGTTGTGTCTGCGTGATGTTCAGCAACGTTCCAAGAACCTTCCTCTGTCTTATCTATGTTAGTGAATTCCATACCCTAAACGATATGGGACCCAAAACACATGCTACGTGTCACATCAGCCGCCAGCGTGCCTGTTTATCCCCTACATTCAACGGCATATAATATTTATGTAATTATTTTATTTTATGGCTACAAAATACCAGTTAATTAACCTCTGATAAATTTCATTTCCTTCCCACCAAAGTTAATTAATTTATATCTGAATTATTACCGTATATAGATTACAACGTTAGAAAGAAATGTAATGAAGCAGTAGCGATTATATATAAGAATAGGGTTGAAGCTCAAAGGAGTGGTTGGTTGGTTGGTTGTTCTAGAAGAGAAAAAGGAAGAGGTTTTGTTTTTAATGATTATAGTGAAGGGTGAAAAATAAAGATCGATAAAAATGTTAAGAGAATGCAGACGAAGTGTTTGTAGGAATGATTGAAACTTTTTAGTGTTGGAGATGTATGATGATCAAGTTGCGTAATAAAGGAGGTGCCACTTGGTGATATTAAATGTTTGGAATGAATTGTTTATTGAGGAAAAGAAGATACATGCATGCATCTTTGCATCTTTGCATCTTTGTATCTCTCTGATCTCCACCACTTGAACATTTGACATTTGATTTTTGCCATAAAGATTGGTAATTTATGATTAAAGAATTGGGTGAGACAAGGATCAGCTGGTCCACCAGATCGTCCGGACTCACTTTCAAAGTTCAAAGTCAAGAGGAATAACATATAGAAGCCATTGTTGAATGTATAATCTTTCTTTCTCCTCTCACTACTTCTCAAGAAGCTCCAAGGGAGGACAAACAATTTCCACCATCACAATTACCTTTCAGATACGTAAGTTTTCGTATACAAAAAAAAAAAAATGGATACCAATTAACACACTTTTTTAACACCTCCGTCACTCCGTCACATCCGTTCTGTTACGGTTTTCTTTTTTTTTTTTAATGAAGTTAAATTGATGTATAAGTCTAAGTTTATAATAGAATTATGTATGGATATATTATTATACTCCTCTCATCAGATAATAGATAGATTCATTTAAGGTGTGTAGTTGAACATGTAACTTATTTCACTACTTCTAGATTCATCAAGTCAATCTTGTAATTTTTATGATAGTGGGAAAGTTCAACTCAGAATATTTTTACTCTCCTTTTCTACTTTATAAGTAAATCAATCTTATAACTATGATTAATTTGTATTAATATCTATTAGATATAATTAACGTCTTATAAATTGATTTGAAAATTTTAAAAATAAAATGGGTCAAAACTAAATTAACTTTCTAGAGACATGTGACAACCGTAAAATACGTATGACTAAGAAAGTAAATTAACAATATTAAGCGACTAAAACATCAACACTTGAGACACTAGTTAACAAAATAAACATATATAATAAAGTAATTTTTCTAATATTTTTTTTATATTAGTCTTAGACCCATTTAGACTTGTCCCACACTTGATACAAAAAATGTGGGTTGGATTGGCCTGTCCCACATTTTGAAAAGTCTGGTCCGTCTAATATAAGTACAGGCTCGCAGGCTAACTCGTTTTTTTTTTTAAATCTTATTAAAGTTTTCAATGTTCAACAAGATCAGAAACTTTAACAAGTTTGCAAAAATTAAGCAAAACCTTTGAAGAGTTAAATGGTAAATTGATAATTCAACAATTTCATCATATTCATATTCGTACTTTAACATGTATGATTTATTCTTCAAATTTTAGCACATTCAAAAATACATAATACTTGTCTTTTCAACTTATACAAGAATTTGAAACGTTCATGTAAAAGTTCAGAAAGAAAGTAACTGATATACACAAATACATTTTTTTTTATGCGGGCAACCAGACCAACCCGCGCGGGCTGCGGGCTATGCGGGTCGGGCTTTTGCAGTCTAGTGAGCTTATTATCTCGACTTGCCCCATGTTTTTTTGGCGTGCCTAGGGCCAGCCCGTCGAACCAAGTCCACATTGTCACCCCTATGGATAAGATACCTATAGAAATGACAACAGGTTGGGTCAAGTATGAATAATGTTTACGAGCAACAGAAAAAAATCCACTTGTTGGATACCTGTTTAAAAAATACCTACAAATATTTTAAAAAATATATATTTTATACATTTTTAAAATTAAATTTAAATAAAATTACAAAAAAGTATAAAATAAAATATAAATTAAATTTTAATTTTAATTAAATTTAATCTAATAAAATAAAAGTTTAATTTAAATTTAATTAAATTTAACTTAATAAAACATAAATTAATTTTTTAGTTTTAATTTTTTTTTGCGGGGAAGGATTCCTGTGGATATGAATAGTATGGTAATCGTACCCGACCTATTTATAAACGAGTATTAAATTACCCGCTACTTGCGAGTAATGAATACCCGCAGGTACCAATTATCCATTGTGGATTTTATCTGCGGATACATGCATCCATGGATATTTTTGTCATCCCTATATACATTAAATTTACATTTTGAACAGTGTACAATAATTTTTAAAACATTGATAGATATATGATTGGTATCGTGTGCATCCAAATTAAAATCATAAATGTTAAAGTTGTTAGCATAAAAAATTAAAATTATTGTCATCATAAGAGTACTATTGTTGTATAAATTAGATATTTTATGGATAAGTATCGATAAAATATTCTAAAGTATTGAATAAACCGATACACTTCATATATATATATATATATATATATATATATATATATAAAAAAAATAACTATAAAAAGACATATAAAGTTGTTAAATATTAGTATCTATTAAATTGTGATATTATTAGAGTCTCTTAAACTAATTTTAATGTGAAAAAAAATTAATTTAAAAAAATAAAAAGAGTAAAGTAATCCTTATATAATTTAGTTCATGCTAGAGTCTTGGATCAACTTTTAAGTTAATACCAATTATTTTAATTTTTATTAAAAAACAAATATATGTGTTAATGTTGGATTAACTTCAATTTAATCAATCTTAATATAGTTCACTTAAAGCTGACACTAATAGTAACTTTATGGCAACGACAATTATTTTAAAATTTTCTATTAAATAAAAGTATTGAAGATAATGTAATATTAGTGTTGTTGTTAACTAAAATAAATATTAAAAATAAGTAAGGTGAATGTATGCTTAATTAACACTCAATAGTCTCACATTGTGTAGGAGTCGAAGTCAAGCAAATTTAAATAGTTGTTTCTCGACGAAATTAGAATCGAAACAAAAACAATACGAGAATAAGTACATAGGGGTGGCAAACGGGCCAGCCCGGCCCATTTTGGCCCGGCCCGTATGTGGCCCGTCAAAAAACGGGCCGGGACGGGCCAGCCCGTCAAATAGAAACAGGCCAATAATCACAACCCGTCCCGTATAGGACGGGCTAACGGGTCGGGCCGGGCCGGGTTGGCCTTCTAGTTTTTTTTTTTATTTTTTTTATTTTTTTAATTAGTTTTCAAATTTTTTAATTTGTTTTATTTTTTAAATTTGTTTATATATACATATAAATTATTATTAAAGTCATATTTAA
>Ga0214544_1005118_pt1 | contig 25760 bp, 19 predicted proteins | sample CNSS3metaG_FD_160074 | JGI IMG/M metagenome (GOLD analysis project Ga0214544, IMG submission 160074) | Root nodule microbial communities from cowpea collected in UCLA plant growth center, Los Angeles, California, USA - CNSS3 | ecosystem: Host-associated > Plants > Roots > Nodule | place: USA... | reverse complement strand
ATATATATATATTATAAATATATATATATATATATATATATATATATATATATATATATATATATATATATATATATATATATATATATAATGTCCCATTTAATTTAATAAACATAATTAAAATAAAACGTCACACAAATAAGATATAATAGCGCAGTCCCGGAGTTTAAACTTAACTCCTTACAGTTATCCAAGGCACACCACGATGTCAAAACTAAACCGATACAGGAACAAAATAGGAAATTAAGAGTTAAGCTGATACATGAGCCACAACCCAAAAAGAAAACCCAAAGTAGAAGATTCAGATGACTAAGCAGCGGAACCATTGCCTCCCTGATGACCACGGGTGTTCCTCGCATCTGCTCACATCAACGAGTTGATGATCATCGCAAAAGAGAGAACCACACATACGAAACACACAACAAACAACAGAAGGGTAAGCCAAAGCCAAAAGTGATTTTATCATACAATCAGGCATACTTTCACAATCAACAACACATACATCATCCGAGCATGTTATGAACATTCCATCAATACACTACGACTCAACTCGACTCATCCGGATACATATAATCCATTTCCTCTCATGCCATTATGTAATAATTCACTCATATACAAGCCAAACATCCAAGAGTATAGAAAACATCACACCAGAACGCAATCTCGCTCAACTCTTCGCTCAGGTTGCAGGGTCTCGCTCAAGCGAGAAGGTCTCTCGCTCAGGCGATCCCCCTTCGCCCAGGCGAGAGCTCGACATAAATGTATAGTGACCTCTGCGCATTCTCGCTTAGGCGAGACCCTCCTCGCCTGAGCGAGACGCTCACTCGCTCAAAAATAGAGCTAGTCGCCTGAGCGACCATTTGCGTGGGAAAAACCTGGGCGAGCCTTTGTTAATCTCGCCTAGGCGAGGCAGGCTCGCTTGGGCGAGAAGACCAGTACTCACCACTGTTCTCTCGAGTAACAGCCACCCACACACATCCAAACAGTTCAACAGGCATTTTCAACCGATTATATTCTCACATAGGCCATTCAATCATCATATACGCATCAAATAAGCAAATTCTACCGAAAATATAGTAAGGTCTAGCTTCCCTTACCTGGAATAAGCTAGTTTAAGACTTCGACACCGAACAGCGAAGCACCACAACACCACAGCTTTAGGAGAAGATTATGGAGCTGGAAAAACGAACAGAGTGTGTTTACTACAGGAACCCTAACATTGACCACGGAAGAAGACCAAAGATTGAAAAGTATGAGTTGGGGAACACTTACGTGAGCTAAAGCGAGGTCAAGCTGAACGTGAAACTGGGTATACTTTGGAACCCTAGCGGAGGAAGACGGCAGCAGCTCCAAGGAGGTGAGGGTTCTGTTTTACGAAAAGTGAGCACAAAGTTAGGGTTAGGACAAATTAGGTCTGTTTTCCCCTTTGGGCCAGCCCTAAGGCCCAATAGTTTGGGGCAACCTTTAAATAAAAGTACAGAACGAAAAGTGGGCCTTACAAAATATATTTATATATATATATATATATATAGATATATATATATATATATATATATATATTCTCATATTATATATAAAATTATTTTAATAATTTTTAAAAATACAAGCTTTGACTTTATTTTAAGATTTCACTGTGCAAAACATATATAATTCCTAAACTCATTTGACAAGTGTATTATTCTCTAACAATAAGCATGCTTAAAGTAATTAAATTAATGTAATTTGTGAATACGAGAATACTCATTAGTTTCACTAATGGACTTCAATCATGGAATGAGGATAAGAATGTGTGCTAAAAACACAATAATAGGAATTTGAAGAAAGTTGAAAATATGATATGATTGATATTATCCAAGTTTCACTATGAGGAAGGGTCTCATTTTCATTGTTTTGCTTTACATTTCATCATATGCAAACCAACTCAATTCTTGCAAATTCACTCCTTCACTTTCATCACAACCATACACATGTGGAAACAAAAGATGCGAGACTTTAGAAACTCCAAGAGGAAATGAATTAACAATCCTTTGCTTTGTAGAGAAGTGATTGTGCCAAATAATATAACTTTAACATTGAAAAACAAATAAAAAGACAGAATGTATTGGATCGTTTATTCATGGTTTGTCACTAATCAATCATTTGGAATAAAGTTTTTGAGTTATTAAATATATTTGCTATAGTAATTTAGAAGTTAATCTTGACACGTGGTATGGATAGTTAGTATTGGGCTTTTGGTGTAACTAACCTATGATGGTTTGGACTTCACTTACGACATGCTTGCATTTGCAAACGGAAACGGTAGGAGTACAAAAAGTACAAAAAGACGCTCTCCTCATTTACTTATAATAAATACAAAAATTTAGGGGTTGGCATGGATTGAATTTTTAATGATCCAATCCACATCCATTTTAGATCCAAATAATTGTATTAGATTTTTGATCCAAATCCATTTTTTCATCAAAATTAGTTTGGATTTTTTAAAAATCCATATCCAAATATTTGGATCAAGATTTAAATCTAGTCCAAATATTTGGATTAAGTTCAAAATTCAGAATCTATAATTTATAAAAGAAATTTAAATTCAATTTTCTAAAACTTGTGTCCTTAAGGCCAACACAACTCAGCTTGTCCGAGTCGCCGAGCTCGTTGGGCCCATGAAGGTCTCGAGCCTGCTTAGTCTGTATACGACCTGTCTAAGTCGTCAGGCCGACCCGACCAACCCATCCAAGTCTTTAGGCCTACCTGCCCCGTTCTAGCATCGGGCCTGCCCGATCCATACAGGTCATCTAGCACGGTCCGTCCGAGTTGTCGGATCGACTCAACCTGTCCAAGTCGTCGGGCCCGCTTGGTCCATCAGAGTTGTCGGGCTCGCTCGGTCCATCAGGATCGTCAAGCCTGCCTAGTCCGTACAGGTCGTCGGGCACGACCCATCCGAGCTGTCGGGCAAACTCATCCCAACCCATCTGAGTCTTCGGGCTTGCTTGTCCCGTTCGCATCTTCGGCCTGCCTGGCTTGTTTGGGTCATCGGGTCCGCTTGGACCGTTCGGGTCATCGGGCCCGTTTGGCCCATTTGGGTCATCAGGCCCGTTTGATTCTTCGGGCCCGCTTGGCCCCTTCGATTCATCAAGCCCACTTGGCTCGTTTAGGTCTTCGGGCCCACTTGGCCTGTTCAGGTCATCAGGCCCGCACGATCCCAAAAACATATACTTTTTGCAAATATAATTTCTTTTTGAAAAAGATTAGACCAATTCCGAGGAGAGGGTCTACATCCAAAAGATTCGGCGACTATTCTCACGTAGAGGGCCTCGATCCAAAAACATAAACTTTTTGCAAATATGATTTCTTTTTGAAAAAGATTAGACCAATCAAGAGGAGAGGGCCTACATCCAAAGGATTCAGCGACCATTACCATGTAGAGGGCCCCGATCCCAAAAACATATAATTTTTGCAAATATAATTTCTTTTTGAAAAAGATTAGACCAATCCTGAGGAGAGGGTTACATCCAAAGGATTCGACGACCATTACCATGTAGAGGGCCTCGATCTAAAAACATAAACTTTCTGCAAATATGATTTCTTTTTGAAAAAGATTAGACCAATCCCGAGGAGAGGGTCTACATCCAAAGGATTCGGCGACCATTACCATGTAGAGGGCCCCGATCCCAAAAACATATACTTTTTGCAAATATGATTTCTTTTTGAAAAATATTAGACCAATCCCGAGGAGAGGGTCTACATCCAAAGGATTCGGCGACCATTACCATGTAGAGGGCCCTGATCTCAAAAACATATACTTTTTGCAAATATGATTTCTTTTTGAAAAAGATTAGACCAATCCCGAGGAGAGAGTCTACATCCAAAGGATTCGGCGACCATTACCATGTAGAGGGCCCCGATCCCAAAAACATATACTTTTTGCAAATATAATTTCTTTTTGAAAAAGATTAGACCAATCCTGAGGAGAGGGTTACATCCAAAGGATTGGACGACCGTTACCATGTAGAGGGTCTCGATCCAAAAACATAAACTTTTTGCAAATATGATTTCTTTTTGAAAAAGATTAGACCAATCCCGAGGAGAGGGTCTACATCCAAAGGATTCGGCGACCATTACCATGTAGAGGCCCCGATCCTAAAAACATATACTTTTTTCAAATATGATTTCTTTTTGAAAAATATTAGATCAATCCCGAGGAGAGGGTCTACATCCAAAGGATTCGGCGACCATTACCATGTAGAGGGCCTCGATCCCAAAAACATATACTTTTTGCAAATATAATTTCTTTTTGAAAAAGATTAGACCAATCCTGAGAAGAGGGTTACATCCAAAGGATTCGACGACCGTTACCATGTAGAGGGTCTCGATCCAAAAACATAAACTTTTTGCAAATATGATTTCTTTTTGAAAAAGATTAGACCAATCCCGAGGAGAGGGTCTACATCCAAAGGATTCGGCGACCATTACCATGTAGAGGGCCCTGATCCCAAAAACATATACTTTTTGCAAATATGATTTCTTTTTGAAAAAGATTAGACCAATCCCTAAGAGAGGGTCTACATCCAAAGGAGAACCTGAATATTGATTTAAGCATAAACAAACACAACGTGAATGCCATGTGAAAACTTGCCCCTATGGGCTCTTATAGTCTTGATGGTATGATGTGATGAGGGTGCATGAATGCATGCATAAAACTCTTACTTTTCCTTCCTTTCCTTTTTTTCCTTTTTTTTGGCATTTAGTGAATTCATCTGTGATTTTTTTCTTAACATAAATATACCTTTTTACCAGTATTTTTATTATTTTTACTTACCAACTCAGTGTGACACTTTTACAATAAATTTATGAAAACCCAAATGATATATTTTGCATAGAAAAAACTTGAAAATAGTTTCGATATTAGTTGCATCCTCTATTATGGAATCATCATGCATAAAATTTTTTAACCGCATCAGAGCTGACTAGCAATGGTAACTCCTCCCCATCCATCCTTATGAGAATTAGTGCCCCGTCAGGGAATGCCTTCTTCGCCACATACCCACATACAAACCTTCATAATTTGGAGTCCATTTGCCTTTGTGGTCCTTTTGTATAAGTAAAATCTTTTTCAAAACTAAATCTCCTTTATGAAATTCTTTGGGACCCACCTTTTTGTCAAACGTTTTTTCATTCTATAATTGTCCGTGACATACCGTGGTTATCCTTTTTCCACAATGAGGTTAAATTGGTCAAATCTAGCTTGAACCCATTTCACTTCTTCTAATTGAGTTTCCATTAATAGTCGCAAGGATGGGATTTCCACCTCAAAGGGGAGTATTGCTACCATTCTAAATACCAAAGAGAAAGGTATTGCCCTAGTTGAAGTACGCACTGACATACAATATCCATGCAAAGCAAAAGGAAGCGTCTCATGCTAATCCTTATACATGACCACCATCTTTTATATAACCTTCTTCATGTTTTTATTAGCAGCCCCAACTGTCCCATTCATCTTCTGACAATAAGGAGAAGGTTCCCAATCATCCTCATTATCATCTTTCATATTGTCAACAAAGTGCTCAAAATTAGGAATATCGACATTAATATTTTTAAAGCATTCATCATCATATTTGCATCATTGAAGTTTATAAAACGGCTAAATAAAACAAAAACAAACAAAAATGCCCACTATAAATGATTTTATTATCACATTGAGCATAAAAAAAGATTTAAAGATTAAAAAAAATTAAAAACGATCATCTCAAAAAGTCTTGAATCCTAAAACTCCAAGTAAAGCAAAAGGATAAACTAAAACTATTACATTTTTTCCAAATTAAACATCATGGTTAATTCGTTATCTCTCAATTATTCAACTACATGTCTGGAGGATAGAACAACACAAAGTCTGAGCTTTCAAATCCACTTCCATCCTCGATGGGTGATATCTGACAAGCGTTAATCCATCTAACACTGCGGAAGCTCTCTTTGATGCCACTAATGCGAATCTTCCCTTTCTTTTGTTCTCGTCCTTCTATACGAGCCAAGATTCGCTCCTTCTTCTCTTCTAAGAGCCTCCTCTTGTCCTCTTTATCCCCACAACATACTTGCACGAAGTTCTTGTCAATATAGTTTTGTAGAAAATTTTCGAACTTGTTGCATGTCTCGATGGAATGCTTAGCACCTAGATGGAACCCACATGCATCCCTTAAGTTATATTCACCTTCCAACAATCCTACTATTAGTAGTGCCTAAAAAATAAACCTTCGGGAACTCTTAATTTCACTCACATTCGTCAACTTGTGTCCCTCGAGATCAATAACATTTATTGAAGTATTACCATGCCCAGATAGGGGATTGGCCTCGATGTTGGATTTATTCTCTTGGAATTTTAACCACCCTGAGTCGATTAAAGCTTGCACTTTGCGTTTGAAAGACAAACATTTCTCAGTAGAGTGACCAATGGCTCTCCTATGATAATCACATGTGGCATTTACATCAAAATACTTAGGGTATGGTGGCTCCAATGGCTTTATCGGGCAGATAGCTACCAAAGCATTACGGAGTAGATTCGACAATAACTCCATGTAAGTAACATGAATAAGAGTGAAATGAATATAATTCTTTTCTTGATTCCTTCTAGGACTAGTGGTTTGCCCTAAAGACTGGTTGGGATTTGTGTTAGCCTCAGTTTTCCAAGTGTTATTTGAGGCGTATTGTGATTGATAGGATCCTTGTTGTGGAGATTGTGCTTGGTAAGTGGGAGTATGATTTTCCCACCTAGGTATTGTTGATGTTGCGTGCACCTCTACTTCCATCTTCTTCCCAAGACTGAAATCAAGCTTTTTAGGAGTTGTAGCTGCAACCAAGCTATATGCAATTTTTCCATTTTTCAGCCCAATCTCTATCCTTCACCTATGATGATGATATCAGCGAAATTTGAGGATACATTCCCCACCATGTGGTCATAGACTGGTGGTTGTAACGTGCTTACAAACATTGCCACCATTTCCTTATCATGAAGAGGAGGCTCCACTTGAGCAGCAAGCTCTCTCCATCGTTGGGCATACTCTTTAAACGATTCTGCATCCCTTTTGGCCATGTTCTGCAATTGCAAACGATCTGGCGCAATATATATGTTATACTTGTACTATTTCAAAAAAGCATCTACCAAATCCATCCAAGAGCGAATATGAGACACCTCCAAGTGGGTATACCAACTCAATGCTGCCCCAGCCAAACTGTCTTGGAAGAAGTGGATTAGCAATTTGTCATCATAAGCATAGGCAACCATCTTTCGACAATACATGGTTAGATGATTTCTAGGGCATGTGGTACCCTTGTACTTTTCGAACTCCGAAACTTTAAACTTGTGAGGTATTGTGACATTACGAACTAGGCTTAAACCCGCAACATCGCCAAACCTATAGTTTCCACCTCCCTCAATAGCTCGTAGCCGTTCTTCCAAATTTTCCAACTTAGTTTTGGTTCCCTCAACATCAGCGGACATGGCCTGCATAGTAGGGTGTGGTGTAATCTTCCCCAAAGAGTCATCACCAATAGTTATGTTTAAAGGCTTGGTCATTACAGTCTCTCGGGATCCCGCAAAGGTAGTCGCTTCATTCCCTGGAGTATTGATTGGGAATGAGAAAGAAGCATGTTTAGCCTCTGAATAATCTCCAACAGGTGGGGTGTAACCCAATGGCAATCCGTACATTGGGAAAGCAGCAGGAGCGTCGTGAGTGCTTTCCTCACCCTTTGCTGATAAAGCTTCTCTTGAGGCCTTTAAGGACTTCAAGGCCTCCAAGATTTGACCTACTTGGTCCTTTAATTAATTGATATCTGCTTTTATTGTTTCTTGTGCAATTTCCCAATCCTCCATATTTTTACTATTTGCTCGTGTCCTGTACGGGTGTGTTGGCCTTGCCTATATGTTTTTATAATTTTTGCTCTATCATTTTGATTAAACAAAAAAGATAAGAAAAAGAAAAGGAAGGAAAAACATAATGCAAATCTTTTATTTTATTAAGAAATTATAATGTTGTGAGTAAATAGAAATTAACATGGAAAAGAGTCCACACAAACCCAACCATCTAGAAAGCTCATATCAATGCGTTAGAATGAAAACTTAATCTCTAGCCCTATCTATGACGCTCTCAAATTACTTTCTACAACCCTAGAGGATAATTTCTTCTTCAAAGTATCAAAATCTAACTCCCCCCCGACTCCAAATTCCATGTTAATTTGCCTTTTCTTTTTAAACTTAATCATAACTTTATAATTTCGGACCTAAAATTAAATAAACATGATGGGATGACATGGTAAAACATAAATACATGGATGCAATAATATGTCATGCATGATTTTATTACTAATCAAAAATCAAAAGGAAAGAAAAAAAAGAAAAAAAAATGAGGAATAAAAAAAAGTGTATATCTCCCTTTGTGCCTTAACAAAGGTTTGGCGCCTAATGGATCTAAGGTAAAATACATGCGCGTACCAGGATGGTTTCCTAATACCTAAATATCAAGGTCACTAGAGTTATGACCCACTTCATGGCATTTCCCATGACAGTTGGTAAACGACAAGAGGTGGGAGTACCAATGAAGCAAACAAACTCTAGCTGGGGTTCTCACAATGACCACTTGGGAAGTACATCCACTGTGACACTGCTACACAATCTCCTCTAATTCTAAAGTTACTCAAACCCGAGTATAGGGCCCCACTCATGTCATACACACAGTGTGTGTGTGTATGTGTGAAGGGAGGATAATGCATACCCAAATCCCTTCCTGCAAACAAATAGAAAAACCAAACAAATATATATATAATAAAGTCATCTATCTTAGAATTCAAAATTCAAGCATGAAAATAAAGCAATATTAACAATAAATAAATAAAAAATCAATCATCCAAAATTAAAAAAATATATATATATACAATAATAATAATAATAATAAATGAGAAATAAAATAAAATAAAACAAAACAAATAAATATAAGACGAAAAAAATGAATGAAAAAGAAAAGAGAAAAATAAATAAATAAAAAAAACATTTGAAACAACCACATCAATTTTATATATTTAATTAAATGGTCTAACTCTCTAAAGTCCCTAGTGGAGTCGTCATCTGTCACAACCGAAATCACGACAGGATGACGAACCAAAAATAAAATTATAAAAAAAAGGTTTGGAGTCGTCACCATTGTTATTATAGGAAACTATGGAAAACCATAAAAAGGAGCAAGGTCTACGAAAACAAATATTGGGGGTACGAGAGTTAATTACGTGTAGGGAAGGTGTTAACACCCTACAACGCTCATCCTAAGACTGTACCTTTAATTAAAATACAAATTGATGTGGTCTCCTTTAAATGTTTATTTTCCAAAGATAAAAATAAATAAATAAATAAATAAAGATGACAAAGGAAAACAAAGGAAACAAAAAAAAATTATTTTTGGGCCCGACAAGGATTACTCCTTGCTCCTACGTATCTCCATTCATAATGGAGAATCAAGGTCACGTAGTTCTTTATGAAAAACTTTTTGAAAAAAAAAAACAATTTGGTCGAAGATGTTGATATCATTCTTTTTTAATATTTGAAATTTTTTTCATTTTTTTAGTAATCTTACAGAAGAGAGAGGGTATTAAGTACTAAGACGACGCGAGCACTTATACATTTTAAAAGTTAAAAGGGTATTTAAATTATTTATTTGTTATTACTTCCTTTAAAGAAAAACCTTCGAAATAAGACATGATACCCAAAAAACGTGACTATTATATATCCATAATTTATGAAAACATTAGAAAAATAAATAAATAAATAAAAGATTAGGAAATAACGTTTAGGATTAAACATATTATTTTATTATAAAAAAGTTTTAACACACTTAATATGAAAAAATATGGCATAACATATTCATACAATGTTAAAACATGATATCTCTCACTTATTTTTGCAACAACGTTCACAACCCAATGCAATCAACAAACATTAATTATAAAACTAATAAACCCAAAAATGCATGACAATAATGCTTTTTCCATATCAAAAAGAAATAGTGAAAACATCAAATTCAACCAAGATCACAACCAAATATCAAGAAAGACTACATAACACACCAAAAATTAATTTTTGTGAACCTGAACGGGAGATCGGATTTACAATAGTCGCGTTAGAACACCAAGAAGCATGTGGGGGTGGCGATCGAAGGTGAGTGGGTCTTTTATATGCGAGGGTTAAAAGAAATTGTGTGCTTAGGGTGAGAGAGGTCTCTAGAATTCCGAGATTTTGTTTTTATTTTTTTGCTTGATAGGTTTATATACACAACATTAAAAATCTAATGTAATCCCGTAATAAAGTCAGTCTTGATTACAAATAAATTTCAAAAGGCAAGAATTGGTCTTAATAATATCACATTATGGGAATCAAATCACAAAAAATCATAGCACAAAATCAAACGTGATCATCAAAATTGATTCTAATTAGTAAAAGAGATATTGTTTTGAATCATATTACGACTTTCTTTATCTGGAAAAAAGAGGTGTCATAAAATTAGAGCACAAAATCAATTATCATTGGAAAAAAAACTATTCTAAAAAAAACAAATTGTGCTTCTAAATATTAGAATCTCATCATTAACTTCTTGATTTGGAGTAGAAACGACAAAGCATATAGTGGGGGTGAAAATATAAAATTTGGGCTACTGTTAGTTGCAAGAAAAATGATGTGGGTGTATAGAGTATTTTGGGCTAAAATAGAAACAAAGCCTCAAAGGAAAATACATAAAAGATTAAAACAGTCTCTTTTTATTTCTTTTTATTTATTTATTTATTTATTATTATTATTTAGACTAAGAAAAAACCAAAGAAAAAACTTATTTACTTTTTTTTTATTGTCTTAAAAAAAAATTATTATTATTTATTCTATTATTTATTTAGTCGGAAGAAATTGGGTGTTGACATTTGGCATGTCCATTAACTTTCTTATATTTTTGTATTTTGTAGGTTGATGGATTTGGTCCTGAGATTCTTGCTAATAGGGAGTATGGTTGTGCAATGTCTACACTAATGCACTCTCCGCAGATAAGGTAACGAGTCTAATATGTCTAGATTTTCTTTGATATCATTGTGTGTTCGTGTTTATAAATTTGAAAAGGGTAGGCATTGATATTTTCATTTGTTTTCTTTTTAACTACCTTTTTGAATGACTTTTCTCTTTTAGTATTCTTATTTTAATCATCTTATGGGGCGTACTTCTGTCTCACATCATTTTTGTTTATTGTGTTATAGTTCCATGTTGACAATCATCTTTCATATGTCTTATACAGGTAATCTTTGGTGAGGTGGTTCCTGCATTAAAGCTAGCCCTTTTTGAGATAACAAATTACTAATGTAGTTCAGACTAGGGTGGAGGAAGGTTTGAACAATTTGAATTGTTTCTTTGTATATATTTGTGTGTATTGAGATCTAATGTCACATTGCTATTACTCTATTTTTCTTAGACAAATACCACGAGCCGATAAAGAATAGTCCTGAAGTGTATGCACTCTTGAAGGCAAAAACTCCTCTCTCTCAATGCTCAAGCTCTACCTAAACACAAAGCATAATGATATATGTCAATCAAGTATACATTTGTAGACTATTGAAGCATCATAAAATGGTAGTTTCTCTTATCATTGCTTTTATGTATTACTTAAAGTTGTGATATAATGAAAATAGAATGTTTGACTATAGAATAATTATGATCCTATGAATTGGTTTTTAAGAGATTGAATCATGTCTAGATCCAAATTTTAATTCACATTCCTAATCAATAGTTGGAAGGTGTTCATGCATATGAAGTTGTGAGTGATATCCATAACTACCTAAAACTTCCAAAGTTACACTATTTTATGTCAAATCTGTAATTTATTATTTGAATTTAGTTTTGCTTGTCAGTTGTGATTTTATGTATAGTTATGCTTTGATTAAATCATTGTTAATGTAGAACTATGGTGAATTGTTCAAAAGAATGGTAACGATCAGAGTGACCTTGATTTGTTTTTTGTACCTTGAAAATCTATCTCGACTAATCAATCTGCCTTGTGTTTATTATCAGGACAAAGGGATTTTTAGTTGTTATTTTGTGCTTACTTAGAGCCATTTCATCGAGTTTGTAGTTTGGGACAATTTTGCATGTATAACTTAAAGGTTGTTGCTTTCAGGGGATTATCAATAAACCAATTGGAGATATTAAATATCTAGATATTGTTAAAGGATTACACGTTGCCTCAATCATGTTATTTTCAATCTTAATTTTAGTGAACTAGCCTTCACAAATTCTTCAGTTTTTGTCATACCTTATTTGCATCATCACTGAACATTATGATTTCTTTACGGTTTGGATTCAGGGCAATAGTTTTGATGTGATAATATTGACTTTTGTTATCCCTATTTGTTATTCATTGGTTTCTGGCTTTCTAATGCAATGTTAATTCTTCCTGATTCAAAGTTTCTTGAAATTCATTTGTTTAATCCTTTTCCAGCTTTCATAGGTTCCTTGTGTTTAGGTTAGCAAGTTTCCACTTAAATCCCCCACTAGCCTTTGGTCATCTATTCTTGTATCACTAAACATTAACTTATTCTATTTCCTTATATCCATGTATCTCAATTTTTCAGTGATTCTTTCGTTTCTATTTAGTTTATTTGTATCTATATTACTGTTAAACAATTCTTTAAACGTTAAATTTCTTAGCTTAGTTAAATGACATCTTTTTCTTTCTCCATTGTCATTCATTTTCAAGTTGAGTTAATAATGATTGAGTTACTAAATTGAGCTTGATTATCTAGAAAATGACGCAGACACTATAATCACATTTTATTTGGTGAGTTGGTTTAAGAGTGTCATATTTCTTTTTTGTTTGTTACTAATGCTGAACTTGAGATGTTTATTTGTGTAGAGGCCACTATTCAAGGTTTTAAAGACAAAAGCTATACGGACAAAGAGATTGAAGTTATACTTAGAAGGAGTAGAAGTGTTGAAGTAAAATATTATGAAATCTTATTGGTAAAGCAGTCATTTGTAAAAAAGTAAAATTATTGTTAAGAAGAAAAATTTTAAAAATTGAGATTGATGTTTTAGTTTAATAAAACAACATTTTAATTCAAATTAGGTTGATTGCAAAAATATCGATCTCTTCTAATTTATGATTTTTTGCCCTTCGTTCTAAATGACAAAGTTGTATATAGTAATTTTTCTTTTAAATTTATGTAAATTTAGACTTTCCAAAATAATAATGATTTTATTACGAAATATGATTGAGAATCATGTCATGTACAAAATATAAGGTTAGTGTGTGAAGAGAGAAAAAAATGCAAACCTAAACCCCACCTACAAAAGATAATCATACAAAAACATATTTTCTACCCTAAGGTTCAATATCCACAAATATGTCATACACCAACAGGAATATATAATATACATAAATCGAGAAGGGAAAAACAAAACATCTAAACTAAACACATCGCTTTCGCATATTCGATTAAATAGGCTTGACTCTCCAGTGTTCCTAGTGAAGTCGCCATCTGTCGTAACCTAAATCGCGACGGAACAACGAACTAAAAAAATTAATTGGTTTAGAAGTCAGCACCAAAGTTTATTCTGGAAAACTTTGGAAAACCCTAAAAATAATATAAAGTCTGCGAAAACCAAATTTAGGGTCCGGGAGTCGGTTACGCGTAGGAAAGGTATTAGCACCCTACAACGCCCGCCCAAAGGCGATACCTTTAATTAAATTTACAAAAGAGATGTGTTTATTTTAAATATTTATTTTTCCCATAAATAAGAAAATATGAACAAAATTATTTTTTGATTAAAAAGGACCCGACAAGGATTGACCTTGGTCCTACGTATTCTCATTAAGAAAATGAGAAATCAGGGTTATGTAGTTCTTTACAAAATTGTTTGATTAAATAATTTAATTTTTGAAAGTTATCTTTTGACATATTTGAAAAGGAATGTCGTGTGACGCGAGCGGCCGATTAGACACCAAAACAATTTTTTATAATTTTTTTATTTTAAAAAGAAGTGTCATGTGATTCGAACGGTCAATTAGACACTAAAAGAGAAAAGAAAGAAAAAAATTTTACATTTTTGTTTATTCTTATTTTTATCATTTTTGAAAATTATTTTAATTTTTTATTTCAATTTAAAATATCTTTATTATTTTTGAAAACAATATGATTGAAATGTGAGATTTAATTAAAAAAGATAAATGAGAAAAAAAAACAAAAAAACATACACGAGTAAAGTAAACACATCTTATCCTAAGAAGAAAATAAAGGAGTGGGGTGTGTGCTTAGTGAAAACGCAGGTACGTAAAGTAAACTAAAACTTAATGTAAGGGGTGTGGGGTTATTACATTGGGGAGTGCATGTAGTAAATAAATAAACAAAATACAATATTAAAAGCAGGGGTGCGCAAACTGAAATATGGTGGTGCGTGAAGAAAAAAACTTAAACCTGCTAACCTTAATAAAAACATAGGTGGTGCGTGAATGAATTGTGGTGGTGCATGAAGCAAAAACTTAAACCTGCTAACCTTAATAAAAGAAGAAGGGGTGGTGCGTGAATAAACTGTGGTGGTGCATGAAGCAAAAACTTAAACAAACCCTAAAGCCATATAAAAAACGCAACATCCCAACTTCAACTCTTAATTCGTCTCCTACCTTCCGCAAACGGCCACCACCCAAACACCATGGTTGCCCTTGCTCGAGACCCACAAGCGGACAACCACGACGGCGAATGGCCAACAACGGCGGCGAACGGCCAACAACGGCGGAAACCCATAATTTCGTCAATGACGTTACCAACACCAACACCTTCTCACATCGCATCATCCCAGAATCCAACACTGGTTCACCCGTAGCTCACCATCTCTCTTGCCGCGACCACCACAACAACGCCGATGACCACCGCAAACTAACACACCAGCATTATACATTACCAAAGCCGACATCAGCATTATACACTTCCCGGAATGACAATGTTCACTATCGAATTCTTATTTTCCAGTGGCAAATCCACTCCTTTCTGTTTCTTTTCTATTTCATTGTTGATTGGTTTGCATTATAAAAAAAACAAAGAAGTGTTTTTGTGATATGAAATTTGTTTCAATTGTTTTTACCGACATATAATCAACAACCAAGAGCCTCAACTCAGAACATCATACAACATTAAAAAGGTTTGAAGATAGAAAAATGCATACCTATTTTTCAACTCTGTTTTTGATTCCAAATATTGTTGGTTTACCAATTGGTTCTCCTTTGTTGCAATTCCGAATTCAATGATTTGAATAAAAATTTGTTGCATAGCCGTGGTGCCCAAAGATGTAGAGGGTGTTTGATGATGGATTAACGTGTGATTGGTAACCTCCTAGTGTTTGTGCTAACTTAATTAGTAGATGGGGTGGGCAGCAGTTGGAGGAAGTTGAGATAGAAGAGAAAACGGTTCCCTCCAATCCTGTAGACAATTTTAATTTTCAATTTTAATTTTTAATTTTTAATTTCTGAATTTATTAATTAATTAAAAACAAAAATATATATTTTTAATTATATATAAAAAACCAAAAAGATTATTTTACTTAACGCTTAAAAAACATAAATTAAAAACTTTTATTAATTAATTTTTATTATTATTTTTTAACAATTTATTTTTTTATCTTTTTTTATGTAACACTTATTTTTGTGTATATATATATATATATATATATATATATATATATATATATAAAATTTAATTTTACTTTATTATTTTATTTTATTTATTTTATTTTTATTATTATTTTATTTTTCATTTTTCATTTGTTATATTTGTTATATTTTTTATATTTTTAAAACAATGTTATTTGCCCGGACGAAATTAGGTGTCGACACTAATTGAGTTGAGATCACTCCTCCCTCAATTGCCTTTGAGAGTCACTCTTTCTAGAGATTTCCTCTCTCTACCTCTAGCCACCTTCCTTAGGCTAGCATTGGTTAGGAAATCCTATCACCTCCTTCGCCTACCATAGCTTGCAAGTGCCTTCAAAACTTGCTTCTACTCATTCATCCAATTTCCGCTGCACCATGGAGTTCTTCACGCACCTTTGGAGCTCCTCTGTAATGGTATCAGAGCCAGGTTACGATCCTGGGACCAGTGGGTTATGGGCCCACATGAAAAGAGAAATTCAAAAATATTGTGCTAGTTGTTTGACTTGTTTACATGCTAAGTCTAATGCAATGCCTACTGGGATGTATACTCCTTTGCCTGTGGCTTCCACCCCTTGGGAGGATATAAGTATGGACTTTATCCTAAGGCTTTCAAGGACTTCTAGGGCTGTTGATTCCATTTTGGTGGTTATGGACCGTTTTTCTAAAATGGCACATTTTATACCATGCCACAAAGTAGATGATGCAAGCCACATTGCAAATTTGTTCTTTAGAGAAGTGGTTTGTCTCCATGATTTAGCCAAAACAATTATGTCTGATAGGGATAATAAGTTCCTTAGCCATTTTTGGAGGACCTTGTGGTCTAGGCTGGGAACTCAACTTTCTTTTTCTACTTTCTGTCACCCTCAAACTAATGGGCAAACATAGGTAGTTAATAGATTCTTCTCCACATTGCTTAGGGTTCTGCTTAAAGGGAACCATAAATCTTGGGATGAGTATCTTCCCCACATTGAGTTCGCATATAATAGAGTGGTCCATAACACCACCAAATTCTCACCTTTTGAGGTTGTTTATGGCTTTAATCCTCTCACCCCACTAGACTTATTGCCTATTCCAACTTCTTTTGACTTTGTTCATAAAGAAGGGGTTTCTAAGTCTCAATTTATCAAAGATTTTCATGAGAAGGTTAAAAGTCAAATTCAAGCCCAAGTGGAAAAGATTGCAAACTCTAAAAACAAGGGTAGGAGAGTTCGTTCATTCAATAAAGGTGACTTAGTTTGGCTTCATCTAAGGAAGGAAAGATTTCCTCACTTAAGAAAATCCAAACTTAGTCTTCGTGGTGATGGTCCATTCCAAATCATAAAGAAGATCAACAATAATGCTTATCAATTGGATCTTCTAGCTGAATATGGTGTGCATCCTACTTTTAATATCATTGACTTAGTTCCTTTTACAAGTACTTTAGCTTATGAGAATGACAACCAAGATTTGAGGGCAAATCCTCTTCAAGGGGAGGAGATGATGTGACCCCAACAAGCCAAAATACACCTTCAAGCCTCATTTCAAGTGCAAGCCCACTTAAAAGCCCAATTACAAGATCAATGATGATGAAGATTCAAAAGGGCCTCCCATTAGATGATCACAAATTCAATGGGCTTCTCACATTATTTAGATGGGCCAAAGAGATCACAAAGACTTGAAGAAGTGCATGTAAATCTAGTAGTGTAGATTTAAATTGGGCCATTGTTTGGGCTTTGCTTTCAATAATGCATAAGACATAAAAACATGTTAATTGTGAGATACACATTAGGCTCGGCCCAATTTTGGCTATGCTTGGTCGAGAGCATCACATGGTGCAAGGAAGGAGAGCTCATGGATTCATCACACCTTCATCCCAAGGCTAGGAGACTTGGCTTTCTTTTCAAGCTAGGATGTCACGACCAAGATCATGCCTTCTTCTCCAAGCTAGCATCAAAGGCCAAGATGTTTTCTCCTTCTCATCCAAGGGCCGAGATTCCTCATATGTAATGGCTTGAGTATAAAAGCCATAATTTTTCAGCATTGTATTCACTCTTGCAATTTTATGCAATAGATGCTAATTGAGTTGAGATCACTCCTCCCTCTATTGCCTTTGAGAGTCACTCTTTCTAGAGATTTCCTCTCTCTACCTCTAGCCACCTTCCTTAGGCTAGCATTGGTTAGGAAATCCTATCACCTCCTTCACCTACCATAGCTTGCAATTGCCTTCAAAACTTGCTTCCACTCATTCATCCAATTTTCGCTGCACCATGGAGTTCTTCACGCACCTTTGAAGCTCCACCACTAATCCAACCCAAACGTAATTGACTTCTATTTTCCCTAATTTTGATTCACTCATCAATTTTAACACAAACTCTTCAGGATCATATTTCCAATTTAACTTCCCCGCATCATAATGATAACCACACGATGTCATCACACAATTACACAGGCTTAGCAACTTCACTAGAGAGTCACAGCATCACAATAATTCACGAAACACGACAAAACAAAAACAATCACCGTATGCCGCCTGGCGAGACCACCTTAGTCGCTAGGCGGTTCATGGTAGAACCCAGAAAAACTGGGCAGAAAAGATGCATTGCTTGGCAACACATTCATGATCGCCAGGCGACTTCTAGGCAGAAACCCATAAACTACGAAAAACAACGTCAAATGGGTGGGATTTCATGCAATTGTACATGGCAAGGAATAATCATTCAAACACGAAATAAAAACACAAGAGACAGTTCCCCTTACCTGGAATCCTTGCTCCAATTTGGTCTTCCAAGCTTTTCTTTCAAGAGGTCTAAGAACCTTGCTTTCCTACTCCAAAATTCTTAGCTTTCACCCTTCCAACAACACTTTTGATAGCTCATGAAACCTCTCCCTTCAGCACCAGGAAAATACAGTCCTAATTTCTCCTCTAATTCTCTTCTCTCTCAAAGTTAATACCCTAATTAAGTGTGATTAACCCCAAAACTGAAAATGCCATTAAGTTTCATGTTAATGGTTTATCAAGAACCACTATTTGGTTGTCTCCAGCCTATTAGGCTGCCTCTCTTGGCAACTAGGGTTACTCTGCCTTTTCATCTCCATGCCAAAAGAAATTTTGGCAAAAAGAATGTTAAACTCATTCTTAGCAAGGTTTGAACCCACAACCATTCAATCACAAAGCAAGTGCACAACCAATTCAACCAATCACGTTTCATGATAATTCCTATAATTTTAAGATTACATTATCACTACTCATGTTCAAACACAATGTTTAAAATAATACACATTAAAATAACATACAATTGGCATACATAAGACTCGAACCCAAGTCCTCTCACACAATCAAGTACTCTCAACCACTTGAGCTTGTACTTTTCCATGTCATGACAATCTGCATTAAATTCCACTAAGGCTCGTACTACCCACATTTATTAAATAATTATTTATTTAATTATTTAAATTTCTCAGGTCTTACATTCGTAGCTGGATGGATCACTTGTGTTGGACTATGAGCGAGGAGGTCCATAGAGTTGGACAACGGATGAGGAGGTTCGTAGAGGTTGGACCATGGGTAAGTCCGTGGAAGCATGATATATCCTGGGTTCGTGGTCAAGTAATTGTGTTGAGTTCTTGTGTGAGTAGTTTCATTTGTATAATGAGACGATAATGTAGGGGCAGGGCATGTATGCTTTGGATGTGCGTGGTCTACAAGGCTTTGGGTGATACCTTAAGGATGGACTTTGCTAAAGCATTCCTTGAGTTATGACTCATAATGCTATCCCTTAAGTGCTGGCTTGGGATAGAGGGTAAACACGTGACATGCCTTGAGTTGTGGCTCAGAATGGAATCCCTTGAGTTATGGCTCGGGATGGAGGAGGAACACTAGACATTCCTTGAGTTGTGGCTCAGATTGGTGCTTGTTACCAATGTGAGTGTGTAAGTTGTGGCTCGTACAGAGGGTCTCCAGTTGATTGAGCAATCACAGGATGTGGTTGGTGATGTGTTAATCTTGTGTTGAGAGTATGAATTGTGGTTCGTATTGGGAACTCCACCTAGCGTTACGGAGTGTGGTCCGTAGCATGATTTCCTTCACGTGTTCTACAAGTTGTGGCTTGTAGGTGGAGGCAACAACAAATATCTTAAGGTTATCCTTTCAAAGATGTAGAACATGGATAAATATGGTGGTGGTCATGGTTTATGGAATCAGAGGATAGTGTTCTCTGATAAGTGTGTGTGTGTGTACATTGATTTCTAATTATATATATATATATATGTGTGTGTGTGTGTGTGTGTGTGTTTATATGTTAGCTCACCCTATCTGCTTGTGTTTGGCGATGATCATGTAATTCATTACACGGGAGCAGATGATGTTGTAGGTGGTGGTGGTGAGGCATAAAGCCGGAGAGGGACTATATTGGTAAAGCTTTTATTTGAGGATTTTCTTTTATGTGTTTTTGTAAACAGTATTTCAATTGGTTTATGAACTTGTAATGATTAATGGAAATTATGAATTTTTAAAAATACGACTTTAATAAATGTTTAATTTTTTCCTACGTTTTGGGAAAGGCAATTGAAATTAATACGATCTTATTATTTATTATATATTATTTCATTAAAATTAGTAATATCCGATCAGGATGTTACACAAACTAGCACACCAAGACACCTCTTCCAGACCTGGAAAACCACCAGGCACAACCTAAAAGCTTGAGAAAAAAAAACTTTAGTGGTAGCACAATCTTGCCTATCACAACCACCTTCTCCAAGCTTCAAACACCAAGCAAAATGCTATAAGAATGATCCAAGATCAATCTTCACCAGCTACACACTGTATGATAACGAAAGAGAGGAAGTTCCACTGATTCCAAAAAGATTTCACACTCAAAAAGGTCTTCACTACTCTCTTTTGAAAAATACAACTTTTATAGTCAAACTGTTATGAAATTCTACAAAATAAATCAACTAATTGAATATGTACCAATTAAGACTACTGCAACAAACCTTTTAATCTGTTAAAAATCCATTCAACGGATTAAAAGACATCATTTAACCCGTTGAAAAATATTCCAACAAATTAAAAGACACAACAAAGACCTTCTACATCTTATTAATGCAAATAATTCTACAACATGAATTACAATCTTCAAGCTTGTTTTGCCCATGATAAATCCAGATAGAGAGCACGTATACAATGCTTGATCAACACCTGAAACATAAAATTTCCACATCTTCATCGATGTAAGCATGATTCCAACATGTTCCAAGGCAATGACTCCAAGTTCCTACATCAAATCTTCAAGCACCAAATCATCCAGGCTATTTGTTCCAACACCCATAACTCTCCTTAATTTCACTTAAGTCCTTATGCCTGTGCCAAGATACAATGCATCTGTCTCAACTTTTCACCTTTCTAGTTGCATCAAGAATTTACTAAAAACAATATCCACAACTTCTCCCTTTTTGCTCTAGCCAAGATTCGACTACGCAACTCCAAACCATATCAACCATCACATTTTTCTCGTCAAATCACACGCACAACATTTCAATGTATCCACACATTCAATGCATTCAAGAAAGCAACTAAAAAATTCTAAACATGACAAATAAAATGCCAACTTATTAGAGGACATAAGTTACGTTCAAGCACACACAGGCACTGCTAAACGACACAATTATAAAATAACATGAAAAATAGAACTATTCCAAATGCACACTCAAGGATCAAACCTATGACCACCAATCCTATGACAAGGCTCTAATCAATTGTGCTACTCTTCACCTTTGTTTATGACCTTACGTATTAATTCAATTAATATTCCTCACCACCAAATATCTCTTAGAAATATAATTATTTTCCTTGGTCTTACTATGGTAATGGCAAAGTTCAATTCCCACTCTTAAAACAACCTGTTTCTCTATTACAACATCTCAATTTAGTAGTAACTTTGCAGATAGCAAGAATTACCAAAAAAACATTTGAGCATATAATGATGTTTACATTTACTTCCCATGGGGCCAAGCTTGATAACTAATTTAACAATGGAAAATGACTCCAAAATATAAGAATACAAGGACAATCATGTCATATAATATGGAGCTTATTACCACCACCTAGACAAGTGCCTAAGTTTGCTCAACTATACACATATGACACGGAGAATGAAATACATAACAAAATTAAATTTGTAAGGTAAACTACTCTTTTTAATTCTCTATTTATACTTCTAATCATTCCTTAATTTGTATATTACATGCTTAACATACAATGATAAACAAAATAAAAACATTAACATGATAATATTTCAATGAATGTTAACTATTTACTTATTTATGAATTCATATGTGTATTGGCAAGAACCTAAACTAGGTTGATGTTGAAATTGTGAAAAAGTTATCAAATATGTTGGATGCTCATAATGTACATATGAAATCATTTCGGGTGCCCAAAGATAATAGTGGAAAATAGAAGTGGCAAGCTTCAAAGAGTAAATGAGTTGCACCTGAATTACTTAGGATATCAATATCCCTTATTGTTTCCCTATGGGGAAGATGGCTACAGAGAATATATTGCTTATCATGATAACACAAAAAACAAATTAATCACTATAAGAAAATTGATCTGTTTTGAATTCAAACTAGACAATTAGAGGCAAACACTATGTTAAGATCCAGAAGGTTATTCTAAAAATTTGTGATAGATGGATATATAATGCTAGAATATGATAGACTATCATTTGTCATAAACAATTAGTCTAAGTTGAGGATCGATAAATAAAGTAATCTTTCACAACCAATAAGGAATTCATATAATGAAGAAGCAGGCAATGAATAAAAAGGTATTCTTCCATCATCTTATGTTGGTAGTAGAAAATTTATGGACCAATTTTATTTGATGGAATGAAAATTTGTTGGCGTGTTGGTTTGGAAATCTATTGCTAGCTTTTACTTACAATCCAAATTGACCAAGAATGACAAGATTGTTGAAGGAATTAAGCTTGACACCATCAGATTGTCCAAATATAATATCTAGAGTTTTCGAAATTAAGTTTGATGAACTATTGGAAGATTCAAGTAAGAAACACACAATAGGTTTCAATCTTGTATATTATTCAAAGTAAGTATTATAATGCATAACATTTCTAACTTGACCACGTAATCGATTAAATTACTTAGATATTGGTTTTCACTTTAAAATCCAAAATTCTGATTTCAAAAATAAGACAATTCATTTTTACAAAATTTGAGCAAGATTGAGTAATGCTTCTTGGAGCATTCCTAAAGTGTTTTTTTGGAAAATATCAAGATTAATCACGATCATGTTTATTTTAGTGCATCTTGACTTGGCTTAGGTTGAAACTGTAACACCAACACATATCAGGTGTAGTTGTTCTAATTTGTCTTTGCATAACTTCTTTTTTGGTGTATTCTTGTGACTGAGCAAAATTACATACTCTTCATCAATTGATCAAATGTTTTCTGAAAATTGGTTTTGAAACTGAAAACAATGAAAATTTTGAAAACATCCAATTCACCCTACATCCCCTCTTGGTTGTGAAAGATTGGACTACATCTATTTTAGCAGTTGGAAACCTATAGAAAAAGGAAAGAGCATAGGAAGACTTATTTGGGTACCATAAAGTATTCGATAGCTTTTTTATTCACAAAGGGTGTTAACAATTGTAAATGGACCTTTGTTTTATGATGACATTAAAATTGTTGTTAACATAACATATCCCACCCTAAAAAAATTTTGCTTTGCATCAGGATTTTCAGCAAATGATACATAATATATTGAAGTTATCAAATAAGCAAATGAATAAGGATCAAAACATTATCTCAAAAGTTGTTTGTAATTATATTGTTGTCTAATTGTGTCAATAATCCACAATTTTTCTGACAAAAGACTTTGGAATGGCTTTCAAATGTCATTCAATATAATCAAAGAAAAATAGCTAGACTACTAGGTATAAAAACTATTATACTTAATTTGTAATATCCAACAAGGAAGTCAGGTTTTTGAATTATTACAACAAGTTGAGTTAATTATATGGTATGAGGCACCGATGACACATAAATTTTATTTCAAAGCACTAGACGGAACATTGAATGATGTAATGAGGAAAAAAATAAATATAAGTTTGTATTTGGTGAAAAAATAATAGCTTTTAGAGGTGATTTTAGGGAAAATCTACCTATTATTCCTAGAGGAAGCAAATCAAATATTGTTCATGCGAAAATTAATGGCTCCTATCTTTGGGACAATGTAAGATATTAACACCAACAAAGAACATTTGCTTTTCAAAAATTTGATACTACACAAATTCATGAATTCTCTGAATGGATAGTCAAACTTGGAGATGGTAAATTATTTGAACCTAATGATGGTATAACAGACATACAAATCTCGTTAGAGTTGGTAATCACAAACTTTTATGATCCTATTGAAGTTATTGAAAGTACATATCCATGATTAATTGAAAACTCAAAGATATGAATTTCTTATAGTGCAGTGCAATATTGGCCAGCGATATTGAAACTGTTGATCAGATCAATGACCATGTTTTATTGTTAATACTCGATACTTCTACATAATATATCCCAAAATCTAATTTTATTTAATGTTATACACATTTATAAAATATTATTCCATATTCATAACTTTTATTGATTGTTTTTGCATGACAATAAAAATAGGATCTCAATTTTGATTGATTGAAAATCGATGCTTTTCTCAAATTACTTTATGGTTTTTAAATTGATTAACCACATCAGGTATTTCAAACCATAAACTCAAGTTAAAAACTGGACACCAATAATGATCTTGAGAAACTTGGATCAAACTCAAGGTCTATGCAATGGGAAGTAGATTGATAGTAACAAGGCTACCAAATCATGTGATTGGTGCAAAAAATATCATAAGAAGAAAAAATGGTGATGAAATATATATTCCATGAATGTCTATTTCTCCATCACAATCATTGTGGCCTTTTAAACTTATTAGGAGACAATTTCCTATAATGGTATCATACATTATGACAATAAATAAACCTAATACCAATTTCTAGCTTCAATAGGACAAGATTTACCAACACCAATTTTTAGCCAAGAACAATTGTATGTTTTTATGTTTAAGACTAAATTAAATCTGGACTAAACATTCTAATTCATGACAACCGCAAAAAGATCTTTGGATTCTACAACTATAATGTGGTTTTCAAAGAAGTTTTCCAAACTTTATAGCAAGTATAGACCAATAACTAAACTAATCTTGTGTATTCTACCATTCATCCCTTTTCTAACACTCATATAACTTGATTGACAAATTGTTTTTTACACACGAAACAACTCCACTATTTTTATATAAAGGATTATAAACAATTTCAACATTTACTAACATGCAATAAACACTAAATGGTGCTCTTCTATTCAAACTAGGGTTACATATCACATCTATATGCATAATCTCATTTAAATTTTTTTTTGTAATTGACATTTTGAAAAATATATAAAAAGTGAAATAATTATCATGTGAATTGATTGATTTGGAAAGTATATAAAAAGTGAGCACGATACTTATGTTGGAAAAAAGAAGGAAGTCAAGTGATTTTGAATGATGATCAAGCACTAATGAAGACAAAGTGTTCAATTATGCAAATGTTATCTTGTAAAATAAAATAAGTGTATTGTAGAATAGTTTAATTAAACTTAGAATCAGCAGCATGACATTCGTCTTTCTAGAAGCTTTCTTATTTTTAGAAAAACTACAGTGATAATCGATGATAATCGATTATCTGTGCAGAACTTGTATTTTTCGAAAACCTACTGGAATAATCGATTATATCCTGAAATAATCGATTATCCTGTTCAAAATTTGCCTTTCAGGAAACCTACTGGAATAATCGATTATCTTTAGTGATAATCGATTATCCTTGGTAGTTGGAACATAAAGATTCAGTTTTTTAACTTAAATTTCGAAAACCTACTGGAATAATCGATTATCCTTAGTGATAATCGATTATCCTTGGCAGTTGGAACATAACGGCTCAATTCTTAACCTAATTTTCGAAAACTCTATTTAAGGAA
>Ga0214544_1005117_pt1 | contig 25764 bp, 9 predicted proteins | sample CNSS3metaG_FD_160074 | JGI IMG/M metagenome (GOLD analysis project Ga0214544, IMG submission 160074) | Root nodule microbial communities from cowpea collected in UCLA plant growth center, Los Angeles, California, USA - CNSS3 | ecosystem: Host-associated > Plants > Roots > Nodule | place: USA... | reverse complement strand
AAATCTTTCAGCTAATTCTTTTGTCATTTTTATAATTTAGATTTGTGAAATCAAAGTTGTTTTAAAATAAAATAATTTTATTTACGTTTATGCTTTGTAATGCAACTTATTGTTAAAAAAAAAAAAGAACTAGCTTTATTAGTAATAATATTCTAATATGTTATTTTATTTGGATTATATTTTAATATGATTTTGTATTTACGATTATACTGTAAAAAATAATTTCTAAACATTCTTATTTAAAATTTGAAAAAAAAGTATCCATGGTTAATTACTATCTATTCTCATCCCTACGAAAGAGTGTTCAAAAAAGAATGGAAGAATAATGATGTACAAACAAAAAGAAAGTGACAAGGTAAAAAAAAAAAAAAGGATGCACATAGCAGGAGTTATAAGAAAAACTTTCTTGGGCCTTAGAAGGTACTTTGGGCCCGAACTGGATATATGCAGTTTTTCTTGTAGTTCATATTTAATGGGTTTCTCTTCACACCCCTAAACTATTCCTTCAAAGAAGTCAATATAATTATTATGGACATACCCTCCTATTTTTATAAATTACTATAATATTTTTTTCATGTAATAATAAAGCTTTTTAACGAATTAAGATGAATGCAGTCTTTAAACAAAATCTAAATTATAAATTTGACCCCTTTTAATTATTTGATCCACATTTTTTTCTTCTATTTGTTTATAATTGTACTCATCACATTTATCATTCTACTCTTAATTATAATTTTTGTTTAATTAGTTTCTATTCATTTACTGTTTGTGACGGCATTTAAGGGATCGTTGAATAAGTCGTGAATGGATTGTATTTTCATAAGAAAATAGGGATCATTACAATAATAGTTTCTAATGTGACTGTAGAGTCATTTCTCTAATAAAAAGTTAAATAAGAATTCAATTCCAACTCTAAAAACTTCTTTAATAACTTACATTGGATATACCTTCACTAAAAAAATGATAAATTTATGCCTGTAATTAACAGACAATTACAAATAACACATTTCTAATGGCACTTCAACTAACATATCAGCTCATTTTAATTAAATCTCTTTTTTTCTTTTTCTAATTCTTGTAATTTAAAAAACAAAATAACATGTCATTGAGTATTTTACAGTAATAAGATAAAATTAAAATAAATTTTCAAGCACACGATTTATATAATTGTTAATGGTGTAACTAAAATGTTTAACTATATATATGATCTAGATAAACCAAAATAAATATTTTCAAATTACAAGTACTACAAATATCAAATTTAAATTTGGAGAACAAAGAATAAGTGTTATCCGACTAAAAGAAAATTTAAATTAACATAAAAATAGAAAATCAACTTAAGCTCGGTAGAAAAGTGATTTGCAAAAGAAATTAATAGAAACTATAAGCTTGTAGCTTAATACTTCCAAGAAAAAAATGGACTTCATTGGAAGAATACATATAACTTGTATAGAAAGATTAATTAATTTGATTGTAAATGGAGGAACATGCAGAAGACACCATAAGGTGTAGAATGTAATTAATTAAACCTAAATCTTAACACTTTTTGATTAAAATAGTGAAATGCAATAGGAGTTTTTTCTTTCATAAAAACAAATAAAAATTGACACCATTGATCTCTGTAAGAAAAACACCAAGTTGTTTCCGAGAACCTCTCACATCATAATTCTTATCAAGAGATGGTGACAATAAGATTTGATTTTAGGATCTTTGTTGAAAGAGATGTTCTTACGAAGTAGATTGGTTGCTATTGGAATCTGAGTACGAGATTACGATCTTACTACTTGCATATATATTAACTCCATCATTACGTGTAGTCCATGTCATTTAAAGATAAAACACATGTAAATTTACGTAAACTCATGTTACAATAAATTTATTAAATTTCCATGGATAATTTTCTTGTAGTGCAAGTATATCACGATAACAGTTTCTTGGTCCAGTCTTGACATGGTTTGAAAGAAAGAATGCAAAATGATGATAGGTTGGATATAGCGAATGGTTGTATGAGGAATTTAATTTGTAGGAAAAATAGGGTGTGTGTGTGCATGAGAATAATATGTTAAAGAAAATGAAAGTTTGATGGACGCATGGATGGTAAAGTAAAAGTATATATGATACATCAAGTGGGATGACCTAATAAAGTGGAACAACAATGAGCAAACCACAGAAACAAAAAGAAGAAAAAAGAAAGGTATCAAAAGCCAAAAAGGGATCATTCAAATACTAATTCAATACTCAAAAGCTCCACAAAAATCAAACATCAGATCTTTGGACCACAAAAATCAAACTCAGGTTTGCATTAACCACTCTTCCCATCTCCTGTTACCATCACACGTACATTGCGCAATTTTATGTATAAATGGCACACTGTTTAGGGTTTAGTATGAACGAAAAGTAGAAGTGGCGTTTCAAATGTAGACATGTGGCTGGGAAGTCCCATTCATGGCGTGTATAAGTGGGAGAAAAAAAAAAGACCGAGGATTAAAGAGAGCAGTAACAGGTGAAGGATTATCCATTGCGATTATGGAGCTGGTAGCCGCAATTGCAAAACCCTAGATTAATGCATGTGGGTATATATATATATATATACACACACACACACACAAGTTAAGCAACCTTTCACTCTTTCACTTGTTAAATCAAACCACTTGTGACTTCTGAGTGTGTCTGAACCGTGATGGATAGGATGAAATACAGCAAGATCTTCACAAGTATAAATCACAAGCCTTGACACAAAAAATAATTAAATATACTTTTAGTTGCTGTATACAAATTTGAAATTTGTCTTTTTTATCTCTAGATTTTTAAAAAAATAATGTATATTGTTTTTTTTATATGTCGAATGTTTTTTCATACTAACATTTGAGTTATTTATATTATCGGACACGTTCTCGTTGTATCCACTAAAAAAGATACATCAAATCCAGTTAAAATGATTATATTCATTCATTTTTAAAGTTTGAAAATAAAAATATATTTAAAGAAAACACCAATGAGACATGAGTCTAATCCACACATAAAAAATTGACCGCATTTAACCCAAAACTTTAAGACAATGAATTTATGAATTTTTATCTTTATATGGTGCTCAACTTTCTCATATTTACTCAATGTGAGACTTAGACTCACATTTGGATTCTAAACAATCCTAACAATTGGTATCAGAGCCAAAATCACGAGTTTGATTACTGAGAGACAATTGTTAAGAGGAAGATTGTTATATGTGTCATCAATTGTCCCGTAATAGAAGTCAGATGGATTGAATCATAATCGGATATGACGTTTGAGCTGTTACACTGTTAAGTAAAAAAGAGTCACGTCCTAACTAATAGTGATAATTTTTAGTTTCGTAATATTAAAAAAAACAACATATTATTAATAGCTATGAATATTAATAAGCAGGGTGGATGCAACCCTAGTACAAATGTATATGTGTAATCCTTGATGAAGACATAGCATGTGCGAGAGTGCATGTTGATAAAATTTTGGGCCATTATTATTGGACAGCAAAATGGACGCAACATAATCTAATATCCTGTTAAGTAGTATGTTATGCATAGTGGTTATACATATATATATTGTTGAAAAGAGCATTGGCTCTGTCGGTAATTCCCTTATCTCTCTCGATGTGGGACCAGAGAAACAATAACAGTAGTAGTGAGATCCAACCCACCAAGATACGGATCAAAGTAGTGGTACTTCTAGTACTGCCAGAGCAAAAGCAAAAGCATTTTCTTTTAAAATGCCCAAACCCACTGTTCTCTCTTCGCTGCTTATTTACTGTACACGACTCTCATTTCTTAATCACTATACAAACAGTACACAGCTAAGTTAATAAAAAATAAATAAAGACAAAAATAAACCACTTTTCTCCTCGTACGTTACCTCATTAAATTTATAATAATACCCCACCCCTGAATCAACCACTTTAAATTTCCTCCTGAAAAGTACAACTTGTCGACAAATAAAATCAGATTGGAGATCAAATTTAGCTTAAACATGTTGCCAATTTGATCACTTGTTATCATTATTAACCACGCTTCTTTAATTAGTAGCCACATCTTGTTAAATCCACCAGATTCTGATCTATCTTATTGCATCTCTGAAGATTACAAGACCATTTTTCTATCCAAACAAAATATATCATATACGACAGCCAAATAACTATTAACATATCGCAAACATCGTATAATTATGTACAAGGAATGACGCATCACACGTACATGAGATCAGAGCTGTACCAGAATATACGTTGTGGCATACATATATATACAGATGAAGTTTCTGCAAGTTTCAGGATCAAAATTTTAACTATGTTATTGATTTGAATTGGAAAGTTTTATTATAGTAAAACCCTAAATTGTTTATCTCAGGACAAAGCCAGTGACAACTTTAAATTAATGTAATAAGAACAGAGACACGATTTAATGACTAATTAGTTATATTCAAACACAAACACACACAAGGAACCAGCTGTTGTTAGTTATGATTGAAAATGTAGGGGTAAAGTAGCATTATTCTTTGATAAAAATGTAAATGCCACTATCACTATCTGTCGGGTAAAGAGGTGTGAGAAAACAATTACACAACTTTCAGAACTCCTTTCGTTCTGTACCAAATAGATTTGCTTTTGAAAGAAAGAGGTTATATAATACTTTAATTGCAATTTTATTTTATTTACTTTAAGACTTTTATATCAAAATGTTTTACAAGTGTCCCGTGTGATTTTCCTTTTACAGGAAAATATTACCATCAGTATAAACTTTAGCAAGTGAGATTTAATTCATGATTTCTTAAAATAGCTCTACATGTCACACGTTGCAATGTATTTCTTTATAATATTATTCTCTCTTTTTATAAATATCTCCTTGAGAATTCTAAATCTTCTGCAGTTATATTATTTATGGTTTATTGATTGCGAAATATCTATAGGAAAAGAAAATATAAACATAATTTTTATTAAGAAGAGGTTAAAATAATTTAAGCAATCATAAAACTTACGGTATTATTCCTCGTATATTTTCCCTTATCATTCTATTTATCTTCATACACTTTTTTAGTAGAACATATTTTGTCTTGCATCCATCCTGTGTTTTGCATACTTTTCAAATACTATAGATTTAAAGTGAATAGTATATTTATTGACAATGTAAATATATTTTTTCTTTTTTTATCAAATTATAAATTTTATACATGGTAAATTTATGGACTACGTTATAAAAAGAGTTATTTAAAAGGCGTAATAAGAATGAGTTTTAATTAGTTGATAGTATGACAAAACTGCATTAACCATGTCATATAAGGGTGTGTACGGTTGAGAGGAAGAAAATAGAGAGAGAAGAGCATAAATAGGTAGAAATTAAAGAGAGAATAAATAAGAATTACAGCAAAACAAAATAAAGATTATTTTATAAAAAAATTTATAAGGAAAACAGAGTGAAAATTAAATAAAATATAAAATATATTTTTAATCTCTTTAAAAGTTTTAAAGTTGAGTATGAAATTCTCTGAAGAAAAAAAATTATCGTCCAAGTGATTAACGTTAGTCAGTACAATATATATATATATATATATATATATATATATATATATATATATATATATATGTATGTACGTATAGAAACTATGTGTATTTCAAAAGATTGATAAAAAAATGTACAGTTTTTTAAGAAACTATACAAATTCTATATTGGAAAATTTTGAAGAAATATATCACTGTACCTTCACTATCTTAATTAGGAAGTTTGGCTTACCTAACTAGTTCTCAGGTTTGAAATCAAATTTTGCTCTTCATATTTCTTTGTATCCTTTCCATGTGTCAGACAATTGAGTTGAATGTAGACATAAATCCGACATTAATATTTGCCCTAAACAATAATCATATCTAGAATGAATCTCTTCTAGATATTGCACCTTTTTTGGTTATAGTATATTGGAGCACACTTGGAAGGGCCAGCCAAAAACACGAGTTTCTCCAACATCTGCCACATCCACCATAACACCATTAAATTAGTCGCAGCAGCTCCACATGGAACATCCATGTGAAACACTGCAAAACAAACGTAAGTTAAAACATAATAAGATCATCGAAAGTTAGTTTATAAGATATTTTGTCAGTTAAATTTTGAAGGAAAAATAGAAGATGAGTTTTGAACGGGTTCACCTGAACGAAATTGGCGGCAGGAGAAAAAACAAAACCATTTACTGAACAACTTTTTCATGCGAGTCAGTTCAACTTTTTATCACAGGAACCAAAAGATGGGACATTATTCGATCAATCTTGAATGATATCATATTTCAATTCATCTTCAAGCTTCACAACTCATTCATGGGTTCACTGTTCCACCTGGCATATCCTACTTCGTCTAAAGTGGAAATAAAATGGACCCATCACAGATAGCAGAAGAAACGAATATACAAAAGGCTCTCTCAGTGGATGTTCCATATCATCATATGCTTCTAATCTATCTCTAACAACCAAGATAAAAAAGTTTAATTTCCACTCCTTCCCAAAAACCCTTATTAGGAATATTCTAAAACCATCCACCACTCACCAAACAACAATAATACTTTCATTTTCTAATCAAAGAAAGCTACTAGTTAGATATCATAATCATATGTTATACCCTACTACTGTGCCAACTTCCCCTATATATATATATACCTATAATTGCCTAAAACCTATAACCAACCTCAAGCTCCAACTAACTCTTCTTCAACATCCCATCAAACATGTATGCTTCAACTTCCTTCACTTCACAATTGCTTCATGAGCTTCTCATGGACTCAAGCTCCAGAAAGCTACTCCTTCAAGACCCACTTCACGAATCAATCAACGTAGCTGACTTGCCCAAATCCCCAGATTCCATGAGTTACAACACGACAGACTCGTATTTCAAAGGTCGTGACTTCGATGCAAATGTTGTCATGATCCTGGCAGTGCTGTTGTGTGCTGTCATTTGCTCCCTCGGCTTGAACTCCATCATAAAGTGTGTGCTGAGGTGCTCCAACATAGTCATCAGCGACCCTTCAAGTGTGAGCAACCCTTCATCTCGTTTGGCCAACACAGGAATCAAGAAGAAAGCCCTCAAGACTTTTCCCACTGTGAGCTACTCAACAGAGTTCAAACTCCCAGGTTTGGACACCGAGTGTGTGATTTGCCTCTCCGAGTTTGTCAATGGTGATAAGCTACGCATTCTGCCAAAATGCAACCATGGTTTCCACGTTCGCTGCATTGATAGATGGCTGAGTTCACACTCCTCCTGCCCCAAGTGCAGACAGTGCCTCATTGAGACTTGTAAGAAAATTGTTGGATCCCAGCCACCAGTGCCACAAACCATTATAAGGATCCAACCACTAGAACATGAAGGTTTCGAGCGTAACTATAGGGAACTATGCTAGTTAATTACTCTGCTATGAGAACCAATCAATTCTGTTTGAAACCTCAAATGTAAGATATACTAGTTAATTTTTTGTTACTGCATTCTTTTCAATGATATTATGGAGTTCTTATTACTGGAACTAAGATTGCTAGTGTTTTCATGAAATTTAATTTAAAATTTCTATGAGGATGAAGATAGAAGTGAATTACTGTGGAGCAAGATAAGGGAAAACACGAGTGTTTACTTTATTTTATGGTCACCATCATTATTATTTCCACTTAACTAATATGTTTAATAAAGTAGAACTATAAGGTGACCATTTTGAATGAAACAAATGGAACACACTCTTTCTCAATCTGAAGTTCACTAAAAATTGCATAATCCAATTAACCTTTGCAGATGTATTCCACCACTTCTTTTTTATACAATTAAAAAAGACACATTTTATTACCTTCACTTTCTCTATTTTATTCTTTTAAGTCGAAAAGAGTATTTGATATCAATATTTTAGTGTGTAATAAATTAATATCACTTTCCTTGATAACAAGAGAGTAACAGATAAAGCAACCTCCCAAATATTTCTAGACCCACAATTTAATAAAAGGGTTTAATTTGAAATTCATATTAATTTGTCTAAGCCAACAAAATTTCTAGGACAAAGAATTCATATTTATTTATTTACATAATAAAACATCACAAGAAAATTATGGCTAGTGGCATTGCTGCTAACACAAGATTCGATTGATCTTGATTTAACCCCAGTTCTTCAATTAGGGGAAGTAATCTAAGAATTAAGATACACATCTTTTGGATTCAGATTTTATTTCAAAATGGTACAAGTGAATAATAAAACGCCCCTGATTGTTGCTGTTAACAACTAAGAAAAGAAAAACAGAAAGCTGCATACTTTATCCAGTTCATAGAGCATGAATATAATAATAAATGGAAGCTGATGCAGAAACCACTAATCAAGTTCCAATCAAATAAATGCACTAAAAGGGAAATGGTGTATCATAGAACTCACACATACATATACCATCTAAGTGGCTGAACTTTGATTTGCTATATAGAAGTTCAACGCATGATATGCTTTGATCATGCCATAGCATTTTATAGCGTTGTAGCAAATGGATAGGGTAATGTTATATATTAGAGCTATCAAAATAAATTGGAACACACGAGTCAATCCGGCTCACCACAAGTTTGAATCGGATTGGATTGAAATTTTCTTACAAATTTCAATATGGGTTGATTTTTTTTTTGACCTGGTTCACCTAGAACCCGGCTCACTCGGGTTAAACCCGTGGTGAGCCAGGTTGGCTTACCAACTCGCAAATAAAGAGTCGCACAGTTAAGTTGGTCTTTCCATTTAGATCATGTTAGGTTGTATTTTTTTAGCCAACACATAGATAATTTATATTTTTATGATTTTGATTTGTATTTGGATTGTATTAAAGTTTATTTAGATTTTAATTAGAATTAGAATTTTGTTTTGACTGAAAAATAAATAAATAAATTATATTTTTTAATTAAGTGAGTGCGTGAGCCAACCCGTTTAACCCACCAACCCGCGGTGGGTCAGACCGGATTTGAATATTTTTGACTCACTAATAAGTAAACCGGATTGACTCACTAAATAATCAACCCATGGTAAGTCGAATCGGATCGGATCAGATTATTCGTTTTATCATCTCTATTATATATTAGATTTTCTTGCTATGAACTATGTAAGAGCAAATCAGAGGGTAAGAAAACCAGAAAACCGGGAAATCCAAAGGTATATATACAATATAAATTCATACATATAAAATACAAGAGAGAGAGAAAAAGAAAAAGCAAATTCAGATTAAATATGCCAATAATTCACACCTGAAATCAGATTTAATTTCTTAAGGTATGTTTCTATGCATGTATCCCACTTGGTCTATAAGTGAGATTAATTGTCTAAAGTAATCATGGCCAGATCAAATTAATTGGTTAAGATCGCAATGGGTTTAATTTAAATTAGTGAATATACTTTAACTTTTTGCTTTTTGAAAAATGGGTTCAGAGAAGTTTTTAAAATAGATACAGTTTAGGATTATGTTTCTTTTTAACATTGTTTTGTTTTATTTCGCTTTATAGGAGTAATAGTAATTATTAGGGCTGAAAATATGTTATCCCTTCCTGATTTGGATTACGCCGATGTAAAGTTATTAATTGAATATATTAATGATCAAGCCTTAAAATTCATTCAACTAAAAGGGTCAAGTTTTATACTAACTCTCTTTAATCTACGGAAGAGATAACCAGTTAACAAATATTTATGCAAACAAATATAAGTGATACAATAGTATTACTACAAAAATATCATTAAATAACTACTAATTTTATATACTAAAGTAATTAGTTTCTAGATTGACTAAATAAGATATTATTTTATAAATTAAAAATTATTAGTATCTTTGATATAAATAAAAAATTATAATTAATTTATAAATTTGAGTTTAAATTATTTTTTAACAAGCACCAAGTTTTAGCCACTCAATATTATTAATTATAAATTAGTTTCTAATTTTAAATTAGAGATGATTTTAAACATTAATTCATTAATGACTAAAATTTTCGTGGTTAGAAATTAATTTAGACTCTATTCAATTGTATTTTTTTTTTAAAGAGACTATTTTAATATTAATAACTTTTAATTTATAAAATGATATATTAGTTAATATAGTAATTAATTAATTTTTTACCTTTAAAATTGATTATTTATTTAATTTTTTGTGTGTATTATTTTTCTATTACATTTTTGTAATTCAAATTTGTGAATTTCAAAAAATGCCATAAAATATAATTTTAATAAATAATATTTATATTTAACCGACAAATATAAATTAGGACACTTGTATTTTGGTATCACTCTTTTTTTTTTTACTACCATTTAACATTACTCTTTATAACTATTTACTCTATTTTTCTTCAAAAAGTATAAAAAATTGCGATTTTGATTTTGATTGATTCTATAAATTAATTAAATAATACTAACGATGAAAGATTGGTTGAAATATGAGAATGTGGCATGATACGATATGCAGAAATCAGAACTCTTGGACTGCATTCAGGTAAGTGCGGTGTGAATGCCTCACCACACCAACCATACAATGTTTTATAACTAATTTATTCTCTCTATTTACAGATCAACCTTTTTCTTAACCTATCTAATAAAAAATTGCATCCTAGGTCGCAAGTGACCGGGATTACTTTTTTCACCCCATAAGTTTGAAATTCCCACTTTCTCTTTCTTTCTGCTAAACAATAATGGAGGTTCTCGTAGGCACAAGTGGGCCGGGTAACTTTTTGTTTATAATAAATTTCTTTGGGCTCGTATTGGGCTTTGTAAGGATTTTAAGCCCCATAAAAGAACCAGTTACTTTGTGGAGCGTAATAAACGAATAATTTATATATAAAATTCTTCATGAACGCTTTTTAAATATTTAAAATTAATTTATTAAGTTAATTTATGCATAAAAAAAAAGTTAATGAAATAAATGAAGACTAGATAAGAAGTGGGAATTTTGAAGTGGGGCCAGGGATAGCAACCACAAGAAGCTGAAGTGTCACAAAAGCAAAATGGTTGCAAGATATGCCAATAAGGAGTGAGGCAATCGCACCTTATCCACACTCCAACCACAACCTTAAATTACGTTACACTTATCGTATCCACTCCTTATCACAAAACCTCAGCCTCAAACAACACAAGAAAAACGAATTAAAGAAACAAAAAAATAGAGCCACTAGGATTAAGAAGCACACAATTCGAGTTGCCCTTTGGTCCTTTCAAATCAACCTAGTTTTCTTTTCTTTTCTTTTCAACTTCGATCAAAACCAGAAAACTAATTGCATCCACCATGTCCGCCATGAACTCCAGTGTCTTGGCCTGTAACTATGCCAGATCAGGATGCTCCGATCTGAATGCGAAGCTCGCCTCCATGCCTTCGGTTGCATCTCCTCAAGTTTCTGCACTCAAGTTGCCTGTGATAAAGGCTCATCAAGCAAAGGTTACTGAATCTGAATCAAACCAAGGAAGAAGAAGTGCCCTTGTTTACTTAGCAGCTACCCTTTTCACTGCTGCAGCTGCTGCTTCCAACTCTTCAGCCAATGCAGGAATCATTGAAGAATACCTTGAAAAGAGCAAGACCAACAAGGTCTTTTCAAACCCTTGGTTTCTCTCTTTTTCATCGTAATTCAACTAGTTTCTAATGGATTATATTGTTACAGGAACTTAACGACAAGAAAAGGTTAGCCACCACTGGAGCCAATTTTGCAAGAGCATACACTGTGGAATTTGGCACTTGCAAGTTCCCTGAAAACTTCACCGGTTGCCAAGATCTAGCTAAGCAAAAGGTAGTTTTGAACTTTCTTTTCGTGAATATTATGAGTTTTTAATATGAAGAAAAAAGTTGTGATCTTTATCCAACTTGTGTAACACTGATTCAAAGTTTTACTCTGGTTTCTTTTGATGAATGCAGAAAGTGCCTTTTCTTTCTGATGATTTGGAGCTAGAATGTGAAGGGAAGGACAAATACAAGTGTGGTTCTAATGTTTTCTGGAAATGGTGAAATGGACAACATTTTCCCGTGTCAAGCTTCTCCTTGACAATGTGCCATAATTTTCTGTGTTATTCTTAATATTATCATTGCTGCTGTTTATGATAATCTATGTTGGTTGTAAAAACATTAGAAATTAAATCTTACTCGCCTCTTTCGTTTACATGAAGCCATTCCAAATGCCTTCTTTGTTCTTCTGAAATTCATAACTTTACTGATTACTTTCCAAATCAGAACTCCAGGAACAGATATCAAACTTATATGCTTTTTGTTTTTTTTTGCAGTTTGTTGTTATCCGTTGTGTTCTTGGATATAATTTCAAAATATATATTATACTAAATCATACTTTAAAACCTCCGATTAATGAATAAGTTACATTCATTGCTGAAAACTCGTTCTCAGAGCATAATCACACGCTAATTTTGCCTTTGATGATGCAAAAAGCTAAAGTTTACATGGGAAGCATATGACACATATACTGATCATGGACGTTTTATATTTACAATATTTATGAGCGACATTTTCTATCACAACTCTTTTCTTATATTTATATTTAATAATCTTTTTAATTAATATGCTAGATTATTAAAACGCATGTGAATCAAATAAGCATCAAACAAAATTTATTTTTTGTTCCTTTTTGTTAAGCCTTTTGCATTAAACCGAAACAATTCAGAGAAGATGAAAAATAAAACAATTAAAATTATTATCTTTTGGAATTTTAATCTATTTTTTCTCCATCGATAAATTTAGTTGGGAATTTGGATTAAAAATACTCATACTAAATTAAATCATTTCGGATTTTTGGATTAAAAATGTTCATAGTATATGAGTTAAACAACTTATTATATTAAATTATAATCTTATATCTTTAAAGTTAATTAATAATTAATAAATATGTGTAAATGTATACTTATTTAGAAAGTTACAATTTAATTATGTTACACTACCAATATTTTTATATTTATTAAAATATAATAGTATTTTAGTGATAGAAAAACCTATTTGTTGATATGAGATAAAATAATTATATAAAAGTTGTAATATATTTTTTATACAATGAGTTTTAAAGTTTGTAGTTGATTTAATTGTGTGGTGGGACGTCTAATATTATTGGGGATTTGATCAGACTTAATAAACATTGATGGAAGGTTTCACAAAAGATGCTAAGGGTGGGACAATTAAGAACGACAATAAATGTGAATGGCAGAATTAAAGAAGATATTTGGCAAAAAGTAAAGGAGGAGAAAAGTTAAGAGGTCGACAAGGATAGATGGACAATCATTAGGGAAAAGACATATAACTCAATGTATGTTCTGGTTGATCAAATTTTACTCTTTTGACTATAATATTAGCGTCCAACATGGGGCTCGTGACTATCGTGTTCCATAGACCCACCATTGTAGTCCTTAGGAGCTTTGGAAGACAAGCAATGGATATGTGGTTTCATAATTCATCAAATTCCCATAGATTTTTAACTTATAATTTATCAATTGTTCTATATTTTGTTTTATATTCTTAAATGTATCAACTTTTGTTATTAGTTATAGATTTCATGAGTTGTTATTCTTTAAAGCGATTTGTGGGTAGGATGTGAAAATGGTGGAAGGAGGTCTCATGAACAACGCATAACTAAATTTATAATGGAGGGCCAAAGAATGTCAAATTTTAGCACACGATCATGACCACTTGATTGAATTATGATCTTTTATCTCTTGGCAATTGCATTATGGTGATCTTTAAGGAAAAGACTAGTGAATGTGTGGTTGGTTGTTGAAGTTGTAATTGTCTTGTTACATGATTTGGTGTTCTTTACTACTTATTTTTAATCTTACATCTGATTTTGTACTCACATAATTATAACTTACAAATTTTGTGCATGTTGGCATTCGCTTTGTTTGGCACTTTCTAGTTACTTTTAATTAGATTTTTGTTGGATAAATGTTAAAGAAGACAAAAAGGAGCATTAACTCTTCCAAAATACGGAAAGGTGCATTGGTCTCCCAGAAGACGCAAATGAGCATTAGTCTCCTAAAAGACGAAAAGGAACATTAGTCTCCCAAAAGATGAAAAAGAGCATTAGTCTCCCTAAAAAAAATACGGAAAGAAATATTAGTTTCCCAAATGATGATCTACTTGTTGGTTAAGACTCCCAACTAATCTGGTTGAGTAATAGATCTCCAATATGACAAACTACTTGTTTGTTGAGTAGCCAAACTTTAACTAATTTGGTTGAGCAATGAGTCTCCAAAATGTCAGTTTACTAGTTGGTTAAGTAGCCATACTTCCAACTATTTTGGTTGAGTAATGAATCTCCCAAATGCCAGTCTACTTGTTGGTCGAGAAGCCAAACTACCAACTAATTTGGTCAAGCAATTAATCTCCCAAATGGCGTTCTGTTGTTGGTTGGGCAACTAGACTCCCAACAAATTTGGTCGAGCAATTAGTCTCCTAAATGACAATCTACTTGTTGGTTGATCAACTAGACTCTCAACTAATTTGATCGAGCAATTAGTCTCCCAAACGACGATCTACTTGTTGGTTGCTCAGTCAAACTCCCAACTAATTTGGTTGAGCAACGAGTCTCCAAGATGACAATGTACTTATTTGTTGAGCAGCCAAACTCTCCAAGATATCCGTGTGCAATTATATGAATTATTATAGTTTCTCCATGTATGACTTATAATTGGTATGATCTAAATGGTCTTATGATAACTCTATTGTATATTAACCTACCCACACATTTTATGGTCTTGTGTTGTTTTCTTCTTTTCCAATAATCACCATTTTTGTGTGAGCAAATGGAGATGCAAGTTTATAGACACCTTTGAAGGATGAGAAATCTTTAATTAGAGTTGTAAGATTACAGCAAATGCATAAGTGATTAATATGTTATTTATAAAAATATTTTTGTATATTTAATATTGTTATATAAATAGTATATTTTTATAATTTAAATTCTTAAAAAATTGTATTAATATATTTTGTATTATGTTCAATTACCTTCAAATATTATTATGAAATATATTATTTTATTAGTTTTTTACTGTAAAATAAAATATTACAAAGTAGATAATCTTAATAGTTAATAAATTACATATTTTTCTCACATGCATGATTAAACATTAATGTATTGGATAATCATCTATTGATTTTTCTTCATAACATCTCAATATTATTTGATATAAATTGTGTCAATATATTTAGCTTTATTATTCATTCATAAAATCTAGTACAATTTCTAATATTTATATGGATCTATCTTTATGCTTATCTCTCTACCTCCCTCTTTTTTTGTCTTTCTATATATATTATTTTTTTTAATCATACCAAAACAAGTAAAATAATCAAATCACTCTTGAATTAAATTTTGAAGAACCAATAAGATATTATGTAATCATATTAAACTGTTTTTTTATTCAAATTCCAAATCAACATTAAATTATATTGATATGCAGTTTGAGTAAATATTTTTTAATTAATTTATCAACTACTTTTCGTAACTAAGCAATTATATTGGAATCGGACAGAAATAAGTTATGTATCTTTTTAAATACTTAGACAAATTTCTTTATCGTTTTATGCAAGTAAATTTGAGTATATATTCACTCTATTCTTGTTTATTTTATGCAAGTAAATTGTATACACATCAAATTTTGAAAACATAATAATAAAAAAATATATTAACAAAATTAATTAAAAAATAATTTTTAGTATTTAAACTTATATATGATAAGATTAAAAGCTAAACTTTTGAAACCATGAATACACCAAATCTTTTGCTGGCGCCAAACGAACAATAATATGGAAAAAGATGAATCCCCGTGATATCGCAAAACAAAATCGTGACCGTCCGATAAACCCATACACGGATCACTCCAAATGGATTTTGTTTTCCCTCCAATTTTCAAGCTCTCACCTATATAATTAAATCCTTTGTCCTTCACCCTCATTCATCTATACCCAAACAACTATCTTCAGAATCTTCTATAATCTTCCAAATGGCCCGTACTAAGCAAACAGCCCGTAAATCTACAGGCGGCAAGGCTCCCCGGAAGCAGTTGGCAACGAAGGCTGCTCGAAAGTCTGCTCCGGCAACCGGCGGTGTGAAGAAGCCCCACAGGTTCAGACCAGGAACTGTTGCTCTTAGGGAAATCAGGAAGTATCAGAAAAGTACAGAGCTTCTGATTCGAAAGCTTCCTTTTCAGCGATTGGTTCGAGAGATCGCGCAGGACTTCAAAACAGATCTGAGATTCCAGAGCAGTGCTGTCTCGGCTCTTCAGGAAGCTGCTGAGGCTTATTTGGTTGGACTCTTTGAAGACACTAACCTCTGTGCAATTCATGCTAAGAGAGTCACCATTATGCCTAAGGATATTCAACTTGCCAGAAGAATCAGGGGCGAAAGGGCCTAGTTTCTTTGATTTTTGTTTTTTAATTTTTTTTTGTTTGGCTTTAGGGTTTGCCATTTGTTAGTATAGGTGATGGTACGTTTGTTTATGGATCTTGAAGGGTTTAGTATACCATGTTTTGATCTCTGTTTTCTGTTCTTCTATGTGTAGTACTCAAGTTTTTTCCCGATTAAAACAAACAGAGGCATTACTTACTAGTGCTGTTGACATTCGAAACCTGTTAAGATTCTAATGATTTTTTAGCTTTTTTTAAGTACAAATTAGGAGACTTCAATTTATAATAATTGATTTCTTTATTAATAAATAGATAATGATACTTTAATTTATTTTTTATTCACTTTTAATTCATCATTTTAATTATTATTAAATCATCATATCACATTATTAAAAGAAATAAAATAAATAATCTAACCGTAATTAAAATATTAAATTAAAAATAGATACAAAAAGATGGATTAAAATATATATTTTTTTAGTAAATAAGCAGTATATATTTCACTTAGTTAGTGTACAATAAAAGGTCAATTTCGTTTTTCAGTCAAAATAAATATTAAAACTTAAGTGAAAGGTCTTTCCATATTTGTCTGACCAGAAGAGAAATTCATTTATGATTTTATTTTTCTTTCACACCATAGGTTGAATAAATCATGCATTTGGTATCATTACTCACAATTATGTAATTCTGAATTCTTCTGTTGATTTTCAAAACCTAAAACCTTTTGGTTTTCTGATTCAAAGAATGATTTTTAATGAACGGAAATGAAACGATTCATTAATTTGTTGGAACGTATATCAAGATTTCTGTTAAAGAGGATCAATATAGATATTATTTATTATAATTTTTGTTATAAATATATAAAATATAGAAATTGGATAATAAAATTTTCAATATCATGTACTAATTAGAAATTTTGTTTTTAATTTTTTTTATATTCTATTTATATTATTTATTATATTTACAATCATTTAAAAATATATATTGTTTCTCATAAGTTTAAAAAAATCTTTTAAAGACAAAAATTTAATGAAAATATTGACAAAATATCTTAAATTCAAAAGTCATTTCCAATACTGTTATTTTAAAGGATACGTAGCTTAAACATTTATCAGTAATCAATATTTTTGTAGAACATATTTTGATCAAATTTCGTCAAAAGCATAATATTGTTGAAAAATAATCTTGTCTAGTTAAAGTTTCCATGAATAAAATAGAAGTTTACTTTTATAAAATTAAAAATTAAAAATAAAATATTTTTTTGTAATAAAAGTAACATATAAATATTGTTGTAAATACATAACTTTGTCTTTTAGAAGTATTAAAATTTGGGGATTATGGTTTTTAAGAATATAATTTTTTCTCCTATCAAACTTTCTGTTGTTAAATATAAATATATAAATATATATATATATATATATATTAATAATAATATAAGGTTTTGTAATTTTTTATTCTTACCATCCTATAAAACCAAATTATTATTATTTTTATTATTATTACGTACACACAGGTGCTGTCACACTTATGTGTACGTATTTTTTAACTATATGTAATATTAATAGGTGATGATAATATAATGTTATTAAGTTAATATATAAAACAAAACTAATATTTATTAAAAATAAAATAAAATATATAGAAAAGATAAGAGAGTAGTTGTTAATAAATAAAGAAAAAAAATTGTAAAAGTAACAATCAATTTTTAAAAATTTAATAAATAATCATATTTTAAATGATAATATTGGTATTTTGAAATGTAGACAAAAGAAAAAATTCTCGGATGATTATCTTTCGTTTTTATATTTTTTGGTATATTGTTTACATATAAAAATATTAAACTAAATAGATTAGTTTTAGATAAATTATTAATAAACAAAAACACTTTATAGTATAATTGAAATTATTTATTATATATTTAATACATAGTTATATATTTAAAATATCTGCCTATTATGTAGAAAAATGTTTATCCTATACCATAGACAAATTAAAATACTTAGAGAATTTCATTTAAACCAGCTTAAAGTTATGATTTCAATAATTTTTCTAAAATTATTGAAATTATTTTTACCAACTAAAGTAGAATCCTTCTTACCAAATTGAAGGGGACAGATATTCCCAATCCAATGAACCCGAAAACTTGAGAATATTTCTCGAGAAAAAAAAAAGCCTAAAAGAAAATCTAAAAGATGGAAAACATGAATCCGGGTGATACGTCGAGACCGAATCTTGACCGTTGGATCCAGTCTCACACGGATCACTAAAAATCCAAAGCGCTCAGATGAAAAAACATCTCCCTCCAAAATTTGAGAGTCTCACCTATATAATTGAACCCCCTCTGCTTCTTCTTTCACACCAGAGTCTGCTTCTTCCTTTACACCAGAGTCGTTTCCAAGCTTCTCAGCTCTTCCACTAACCAACACACAACCCTTCCAGAAGCTTCCAAATGGCACGTACAAAGCAAACGGCCCGCAAGTCCACTGGTGGCAAGGCTCCCCGGAAGCAGCTGGCCACAAAGGCTGCTCGGAAATCTGCCCCGGCAACCGGCGGTGTGAAGAAGCCCCACAGGTTCAGACCAGGAACTGTTGCTCTGAGGGAAATCAGGAAGTACCAGAAGAGCACAGAGCTTCTGATCCGAAAGCTCCCCTTCCAGCGTTTAGTTCGTGAAATCGCTCAGGACTTCAAGACGGATCTGAGGTTTCAGAGCAGTGCCGTTTCGGCCCTTCAGGAAGCCGCAGAGGCTTACCTGGTTGGACTCTTTGAAGACACTAACCTCTGCGCCATTCATGCTAAGAGGGTCACCATCATGCCTAAGGACATTCAACTTGCTCGTAGAATCAGAGGCGAAAGGGCTTAATTTTAAACATTGTGTTATTACTTGTTGCTTTTAGGGTTTGTGTGTTTTTCTTCAGTCTTTTGTGGTTTCTATGTGTGCATCTTAGAATCTGGAGTTGGTGACTTCTTCCATTGACACCCTTATGTACTTAATCATGTTACATAATTTTAGTTTTCAAATATTTGTCTCGAGCATCTTTAATTTTGTTTTTATTCAAGGTTCTGTTCTTACAAATTATTGTTGCAAGATTTAAAAATAAATTGTTGGTTCTCTGTTACGCTATCAGTGGATGGGAGAGTAAAAATTGTTCTCATTGTTTTTATTTTTATAAAATACTTACACAATGTTCCGTCTTCAATCAGAAACAGAGTAAATAAAAGCTAATTCAACCCTTAGAGGGTACCCAATTGATCATACCTTAACCAACACTCTCAAAATTACACTATTATGTGATTCTTGGAGCAGTATGCAGAGTAAACATTTTCAATGGTTATGCACCAGATAATGTAGATATTTTCGGTTCAAGTTTCCTTGTCTTCTGCTGCTTCATTAGTTCTATAAATTCCCCGAAAGCTGCATAATGAACAACAATATTTATAACGATTGCAACTGAAATAATTATAGCAGCAGTTTGTATTTCATACCGTAATCAGAATCATGAGGTCCTGGTGAGGCTTCGGGATGGTATTGAAGAGACATTATTCTTTGAGCAGGGAAAGCAAGGCCTGCGCAACTTCCATCATTAAGATTAACATGTGTAACTTCCACTCCTTCTGGCAATGTAGCAGGGTCAACGGCATAGTTGTGGTTCTGTCATTATTTTGAGATCAAACGTTACTAACCCTCTTTTTTTAGTGTAGAAAGTTCATCAGATCGCATACCTGAGCACTAATTTCAACATGGCCTGTTCGAAGGTTACGAACCGGATGATTCCCTCCATGATGGCCAAATTTCATCTTAAAGGTTTTGCCTCCTAAAGCCTGACCCAGCAATTGATGGCCCATGCAAATTCCAAAAACAGGCACCTTTCCCAGAATTTTCTTCACTGTTTCAACTGCATAAGGAACAGCAGATGGATCTCCAGGGCCATTGCTGAAAAGCACCCCATCAGGATTCATCTTCAAAGTTTCTGTTGCTGGCCACGTCGATGGTACAACAGTGATTTTGCAGCCATAAGACGCCAAACGCTTAAGTATATTATGCTTGATTCCAAAATCATAAGCAACAACCTGTGATTCATTCAACGGCATCAGACAAAGAAAAAGGAATGTGGAAGTGCCTAAAGAATGCTTCTTTCTAACACTTACATGGAAAGTCTCACCACTCTCTCCAGAACTAAAATCCCATTCTTGCTTTGTTTTATCAACCCATTCATGCACAGTTTGACATGATACTCCACTTATTAAATCAATACCTGCAAAATGAAACAACAGTCACTCGCTTCTACAATGTTTCCAGAGCCTCAGAGATTCATATTCATACCAACAATGTCCCAAGAACGAGACATCTTAAGTAGTTCCTCATCTGTTATAGAATTGTCGGTACTCAACACACCAATGAGGCTGCCATCTTGCCGTAATCTGCGTGTGATAGCCCGTGTGTCAACATCATCTGTTGCATTACAAAGCATCACCAAAGTTAAAGCCAAAAGCTACAAACGAATTTATCAAAGTAACACTTGCAGGGTTTATGCATTCGTATACATTACTCACAAATTCCCATGATATTCCTTTCTGATAAGTAACCACTTAAAGTTTCTACACATCTCCAGCTTGAGGTACTACATAGATTTATTACAAGGACAAAGAAAAAGTAAGCATAGTAAAATATAAAGTTCAATCAGTGAAAAGCTTTCTGGAGAATGTAAATTAACCTGATGCTTAAACTTCTAATTACTAGACCAGCAAGGAAGCACTTTCTTGATTCCTCATCATCTGGCAGTAAGAGCATCAAAAGGTAACTTTTAGACAATTTCCAAGAACCAAGATTCAAGAGACTTAGAATTTAAATCTAAAAATACTCACCAAAATTTACACCAGTGTTACCAATATGCGGGTTTGTCATCAGCACAAATTGACCAGCATAACTAGGATCTGTTAGAATTTCTTGATACCTGCAGTGGACATATATTAAAAAAAGTTACATATATCCTTATTCAGACCTAATGCATGTATGATCCATAATTTATCTCATCTCACCCAGTCAATGATGTATTAAAAACCACTTCACCCACTTGGGTTCCTGAAGCACCAAACGACTTTGCTTTCCAGATTGATCCATCTTCTAACACAAGCCTAGCATCCGAAGTTTTCCAAGGCCTTTCACCCTTCTCTACATTTCAATCCAAAAAAAAATTGATCAATTTCTTCAAGCCCCATGTATACGTAAAGAATGTGTTCACTTCAAGCGTAAACCAAATCATAAACTACCAAAAGGAAAAAAAAAGAAGGTTGGAATAAAAATCATGGCACACGAAATCGGTTTGTTGGTAAAGAAAATGGAAGAGAAAGGAAGAAGAAGGAATTACTAGCAGAGCATCTGATAATTAAGGCGCAAAGCCTAGGTGGCGACTTGGAACCGACGAGGTGACTCAGAGGCACACCGACGCCCAAAGATTTTGCTGCCATTGCCACCTAGAACCGTTCTGAAATCACTTCTGTTCAGGTTCGGATTATGGATTTTTCTTTTCTTTTTTTCCATGAAAGTTGTCCTTTTATGTTTCTTGTTCTGTCGTTTTGAGAACAGATACCACTCGTTTTCATACACATTTTTTTTTTTCTTTTTCTGTTTTTAATTTTTGATGTGCTTGTTCCGTCTTCATCTCCTTTTCTTCTTTGGTTTCTGAAAAAGGGAAATTCCACTTGCGTGGTTCACCAAGCACTTCTGCGACTTAGATTTTTTTGCACCATCAATGTCCAAACAAGTTGTGGCAAAGAATATTTTTTCTACTTTTCAAATACTCCGTATTAATTATAGACAGTATTTTCCTAGTTAATCTCTTCTCAGTTTTAAAAAATAAGATTATATTCAGTATAAAAAATATTCTCTTAATTATTTACATTAACTTCACTATAATTATTATAAAACTAATCATCTTATATGGGTGAATTATTATTTAAATATTCAAGTACATGTTAAATTATTATTAATATATGTCAAGCCATTTAATCTTACAATGGAGGATAGATTTAGCATGACAACTTATTCAACTTTATCTTGTAAGAGATGTGTGAGTATATACTATATTGCGGATGTCTCAAACATTCCCGTGATACTTTATTTGGAATTTTGACCACAATTACAAAAATATCAAGTGAATTTATCTTTTAAATTTGTTTTCTAAAGTGCACTTAATCTTGTTTTTATTAGTGGTTTCAATTTGCTTACGAGTCACTGAACCAAATTAGATGTGTAGTGTTCCATCATCGATTGTGAATTATACCTTTTTGATGTCATCTAAAGCACCCCATACAATATGGTAATATAGCATTATGTCTCTTTAAGGCACTTCAAAAACGTCGAAATGAGCACATAACAGTGATAACCCACTCAAAGTGAAAACCACCGCTGAAATTAATAAAAATAATGTTTATAAAAAAAATTAAATTTGATTTTAATTTAAAAAGGCATAAATATAGATATTATAAAAAAAAATTGTAAATTGGTTTAAATTAAGTATATTTCTAACATATTAATAATATTTAATATTAGATATGTTAAACTTTATTATATTATCATTTATGAAAACTATATAAAAAATTAGTATAAATTGTATTACATAATATTAATTTAATATTAAAATATTGCAATGAAAAAGAAAATTGTTATGCAGTTATAATGTACTACCCTTTTATGAACTTATCATTTATAATACAATAATGTTAAAAAGAATTAGTATAAGTATAATGTATAATGATATTTAAAATATCCAACAACTTATACAAAGCATGGAAGATGATTTGGCTAACAACGTACACAAAGGATTGGCTAGGTTGTGAACTTTAATTTATTGCAATTGAAAGAAGAAATGACCTACTTTATTATAAAGTTGAAATAATGAGTCGAAACTCATCACTTAAATATACTGAAAAATGTCAATAGCAATGAAATGCGAAAAAAAAAAATATCAAGGAAAAAATTAATTTCTTATATCTAGTCAACAAAATGAAATTGTTGCCTTTAAGTAGAAACCTAAAAGGCTAAAACACAAAATTATTACCTTTTAGGAACATTTTAAAAAAATTATTACTTTAGTCACTGCTTTCATTTTATGAGCGTGCTGCGAACGCAAAATGAGAAGGCGAATATATATACACATATATTGATTATTTGAAGGAGAAAGCGAAAGAACAGAGAAAATAATTTGAAGGGCAACAAAGAAAAGAAGAAAGATGGGCGTGACGAAGGAAAACGTTGAAGCAACCTTGAAGGCCAAACTCAACCCTTCTCATCTTGTAAGCCTTTCCTTCTCTTTCCTCTTCTTACTCTGCACTTCGCTCACTCAAACCCACTCTCTCTGTTTCTTCTTTTAAGATATCAAATTCAGAAGCATTTCACCCTTTTTGCATGCTACGCCACATAATAACTTTCTAGTTTGCTGATCACCCCCCTTTACTAATTTCTTTACTAGCTTTTAATTAATCTTTATCCAGAGTTGTCCAAAGTCACGTTCTTTAATTTCTGCATTCAATTGAGCTCTCCTTTCTTGTTTTTACCCAAATCCCAGGAATGGTTTCGCTCTATATGAAAATTGTTTCTTTCGTAGCATTGGTAGAGAACCTAGAATAAGACTTGTTTGGATCAACTTCTCTATAAAGCATTTCTAGAAAAAAAGAAAATAAAATAGGAATCAAAATAAGTTTTATAAGTTAATGTCTAAAGGTTTTGTTAGCTTGTAAGGTTCTTACTTTCTATATGGCAGTAAATACCGAATGGATTGGTCTATTTAGGGAACCAATGAATTGGTTTGTGAGTAGCAATGCAATTCATGGTTAACCAGCGAATTGTGTTAGTTCCATTCTTGCAGAGTCAAGAAAATGACAGTAGTCAAGATGGGTAGTGGGTGGAATTTGGATTTGATGAAGATTGAATGGGAAGTGGAGAGATGTAGCAGCCCAACTGGAGAATGGGTTTGCAGCAGTATTGGGAGGGAGTGGGAATGGGAATGCCCCGAAGACCTCCAATTGCACTCTGCAAATGATGATGATTGTGGATGGTTATGTCTGTGTGTCTAATAGTTCTTCAATTTCTTTGTATCTTTGAATATTTCTCTTTGATGGGTGTGGGAGGGAAGGAAACACTTGCATCACAAGGCAAGTACAAAAGCATACCGCAACTAACAAGTATATGCCCACGTACTTGGCAAAGTGGCATGCAGCATATCCAAATCTCTAACATGTACCGCCAGAATATATATCTTTGGCTCTGTGATTTCTTTTCCATAGGGTTATACTGCTTTGTTCTTGTTCTTTGCTCCTTTTAATGAACATTAGTAATTTTTTGTCCTAAGTATATCCATATTCCAATTTTTTGTTGCACAAAGGCGGAATGATCTTGTGCAAACTATCTCCCTCGCCAACTAGGCTGGTTCATGCAGGGTAGTCAGTTCCTTATCTGACTGCAACCTTTTCTAGATATCAAAGAGTCACTGACATATAAACTTTCTTCTCCTACTAAATTTATTACCTTTGATATATATATTTTTTTAATTGCGTAGGAATAGATAGTTCATGGTGCTTCTATTTATCTGTTGGATCTTGGATGTTTAGATAATGCATTGAAATTTTATGCAATCTAAAAATTTCTTGTTCTACAGGCTACCTGTTTTATCTATGGCTATCAGAAATCCATATAACAATTTTGGAATTTCCTTTGATACTTGACAGTGGGAATGACTTATGCAGTGTACTTTCATTTAGTGTTGGATCTTGAATCTTTCGCACATGTCCGATCTTATTGTTATAAAAAATTTACTTTTTCCAACATTGTGGTTTGCTTTATTACAAAAACTTCTTTCAGTACGTTAATGAAGAGCTTCCCCCTTGCCTGTCACATGGGGTCTGTAATATGGAATTTGTTGTGCATTAATGTGAAAAATTGTTAAACTTCAAGGGGTTATTTATAAGGGTTTAGGGATTGTCTGTTAATTCTAGCTTCTTTTAATAATGATATAATTTGTCTATGTTCATGGTAGTTACGTACAACAGAACAAATTTTATGCACCAAAGGGTTGGAGCACCCTAGTGTTCTAGTATAAATATATTTTGCCGATCGAAAAAGAAAACAAAAAACCAAAGATGAAATATGCCTGTTTCAGGGGTGTACTGAGTTTGACACTCACTTTTCTTCGATATTTCCATTCTAATTTTATTCTATTTGTGTTTCAGGAAGTGGTTGATACATCTGGAGGGTAAGTTTCTTTCCACTTATTGACCTCGTGTCCTCTACTTATAGCACTGCTTGCTTCCTCCTTTTTTTTTTTTTTTTTTTTTTTTTTTTTTTTTTTCTCTTTTTTTTTTTTTTTTTTTTTTGGTTTTGTTTATTTTTTTTT
>Ga0214544_1005114_pt1 | contig 25776 bp, 17 predicted proteins | sample CNSS3metaG_FD_160074 | JGI IMG/M metagenome (GOLD analysis project Ga0214544, IMG submission 160074) | Root nodule microbial communities from cowpea collected in UCLA plant growth center, Los Angeles, California, USA - CNSS3 | ecosystem: Host-associated > Plants > Roots > Nodule | place: USA... | reverse complement strand
ATATATTAATTATATAATTATATATAAATTAATGTAATAGAAATTAAATTATTTAAATATAAAAAATAAAAGATATCGTAAATTAAAATTAATTATAATATAATATATTATATACTAATTAAACATATGAAAATTTCCTTAAATAAAATAATTATATTGAGAAAGATGTTAAATGATGATGATGTGACGAAAGAGAATTCTTTAGAATCCGTGAAATCAAAATAAATTGATTAAATAAAATAACTATTATTAAATTTATATTATGTTTTCTTTCTTTGATAACCCTATTTTCTGCAACGGCAAGTACAACGGTAAGATCAACACCCAGAAAGAAGACCGTGTCCGACCCAAATATCAGTGTTCGACACCGCGTCGTACGCACTTCCGACGAGTGTCCGTGTCCGGTGCGCTTCCGACTCGGGGAAGCGCAGCTCCAACACCGTGTCGGAGCTTCATAGCTTTTGGCTCCCTGTGTTGGAAGTGGATTCCTGATCAACTGAGGCAGAAATTGGATGATAAAGGGGTACCACAAGTACTAGTTGGTTATCATTTAACGGGAGGTTATAGGCTATTTGATTTAGAGACGAATCAAGTGAGTATTAGCAGAGATGTGGTTATTGACAAATCAGCAGAATGGAATATGCAATAGTCTGCAACTAGTGAAGTACAATATAAGGTGATCTTTGCAGATAATTCTGGGTCAAATGTGGCTGACAACAATGATTAGGAAGCAATAAGACGTTCATCTCAGGTTAAGCAACCATCAACACATCTGCAAGATTATGATCTCCTTCATGATTATGTGGTTTCCTCTGAGGGTAATCTGATTCATTTTGCTTTTATTGCTGAAGTAGAACCACTCAGTTTTGAAGATGCAAAGACAAATGCAAAATGGTGGAAAGGTATGCAGGAGAAATTAGATTGATTTAGAAGAATGACACTTGGAAGTTAGCTGATTTACCAGCTGATAAGAAGACAATTGAGCTAAAATGGGATTTTAAGACAAAGGTGAACCTGAAAGGTGAAATAGTGAGACCAAAGGCTCACTTGGTTGCAAAAGGGTGTATGCAAAGGGAAGGAGTGGATTATGGAGAAGTCTATGGTCCTGTGGCATGCATAGAAACAATTCGATTAGTGGTGTCAATAGCAAACCGAGAAGGTTGGAGCATGCATCAGTTAGTTGTTAAATTCGCATTCCTAAATGACTTTCTTGAGGAAGAAGTATATGTCTTACAACCTCCTGGTTTCAAAGTTAAAGAGCAAGTACACAAGGTCTACAAACTCAATAAAGCTTTGTATGGCCTAAAACAAGCTCCAAGAGCTTGAAATAGGACAATTGATGAATTTTTGTGGTAGATGGGGTTCCTGAAATGCACGTATGAATTGGGGGTTTATGTCAAGAATCTGAGTGGTGAAGGAAAACTCATTATCTGCTTATATATAGATGACATGCTCATCATAAGGAGTAGTGAAAAGATAATTGATGAGTTTAAAACACAATTTGAGATGAGTGATCTCGGGCAGCTAAGCTATTTTCTTGGCATTGAGTTTGAGAAGACTCGTGAAGGTATCCTTATGCATCAAACCAGATATGCACCTGGCTTGCTTGAGAAATTTAAGATGAGTCAAAGCAATTCAGCAAGGACCCCTTGGGAAGTTGGTTTGAAACTTGAGAAAAATTCTACAAATAAGTGTATTGATCTTACTGCCAGGGTTGACTTAAAGGTAAAACGAGTAAAATACTTGCTTTAGGCCTCAAAGATACGAAGGCCTCCAAAAACAATTTTTTTACTAGAAATATTTCTCTATTAAATTAATTAGAAATGTGTTTCTTTGCCTAGTTTTTGTTTTTTTGTCCTTTTAGATTTACAGATTTTGAGAATTTTTTTCTTTTGCATATATCTTGAGGAGTAACTGAATTTTTTTACAAAACTATTAATTAGATTATGATTTAGCCTTTTGGTGGATAATAGATTAATTGGAGTATAATTCAAAGTTAAATTTTCTGTAGAAAGATAATTCAAGTTTCGAAAAAAAAAGACTTACTATTGAGTTTAGAAGAGCAATATTTTTTTTTTAATTATTTCTATTAATGATTAATCTTAAAATAAAAAACTTTGCAAGTTTGTGAAAAAGTTGAAACTTAAGAATGCAAAAGAGACTTGAGACTTCAAGATACTGCAAGTCTAGTGTTTAGTTGATTTTCTTGACAACAACAATCGTATTTTATTGTTTTAATTCATTCATTTTATATATTTATCTTTAGTAGTATTTTATATATTATCATTTTTTATTTCATATAAAAATATATAGATATGTCAACTAGAAAATTTGAATCAGGCTATTCAAAAATGTAAAAGAAAATAAGAATTGAGACTTTAATTGCATAACAAAAAGAAGCTATGAACAAAAAAGAGCAAATATCTTGTGTATTACTGTGTGTAGATATTTCCTTTTTGAAAGATAAATGCTTAAACCTTGAAAAATATTTAAAACATGATAATTTGTTGAATATTGACGGATTGGATTTAATTTCATACTTAAATATCTTAAGGGAAATTATAGGTTTGGAAAATGATAAACAAATTTGACATTATTAATTATATAAATAGAATAAATTCTTTTCCAAATGCATTTATAACTTATAGAATAATGTTAACATTTCAAGTGTTAGTTGTTTGAGTCAAAATGAGTTTCTCAAAGTTAAAGATAATAAAAATTTATTTAAGATCAACAATGTCTCTTAAGAAAGGTTAAATGCATTAGTCCAATTATTTATTGAGAAAGAAATGTTAAATGAAACTAATTATGATAATTTAATAAATAATTTTACATAAAAAAAGCTCAAAAAATAAATTTTACATAAAAGGCCTCATTTTTTAAGTTTGCTTTAGGCCTCTCAAACCGTCGAGCCGCCCCTGCCTACTGCATACAAGAAGATTGTGGGAAGTTTAAGGTAATTGTGTCACACAAGACCAGACCTTAATTATAGTGTTAGAGTCATAAGTAGGTTTATGTAGGAACCTAAACAATCACACTTGGTAGCTGCATAGAGAATTTTGCGTTATGTGCAAGGGACAGTGAGTTTCAGAATTCTATTTCCAAGAGAGGATGCAGAATATGAGTTAGAGCTTATAGGATACTCTTATTCAAATGGTGCGATGTCAAGGATGACAGAAAAAGCACTGTTGGCTACTTGTTTTTCTTTGGGGAAGCAGTTATTAGCTAGAGTTCAAAGAAGGAATCTATGGTGGCTCTCTCCACTTGCAAAGCAGAATACATTGATGCATCAGATGCCACATGTCAAGTAGTCTGGTTGAGGAGTCTAATTAGTGAATTTCAAATTGGAGATAATAGAACAACAAAGGTAATGGTTGATAACAAAAACAACCATTGATTTGGCTAGGCATCCAACGTGTCATGGGAAGAGTAAGCACATAAAAACAAGGTTTCATTTCCTGCGTGAACAAGTGAATTTGGAAAAGTTGAAATTGGAATACTGTAGGTCTGAAATTCAACTTGTAGACTTGTTTACAAAAGTTCTGAAATATGTCAGGTTTAAGCTGTTGAGAGAGCTTATTGGCGTGGTTAATGTGAAGTCTGTTTCTAATTTAAGGAGGGAAGTAGGAAATTAAGTCAGAATTAGTTAATTGTTCTATTAAAAACTGTCTTTTGTTTGTAACCATGTGTACTGTTACATTGGCTCACCTATATAAGGGCTAATGCTGCTTGAATAAAAGTGTGCTTCTATCACAATTTACTCAGATAGATGCTTTTATTCCATTCTCTGACGGACTTGTGTTTTAATATTTGGTCTATCTTAGCCATTCTACTTTACCTAAAATATTTATAATGTATCATGGTCTTACAACCAGTGTGAAAAAATATACCACTCTAGATCATTTTTTTTCTTACATTATCGTAAGGTGAAAAATGTAAAACAATAAGGAAAACTAAAGATGGAATACTTGTTTTAAGAAAATGTATCATATTTTTGTGTGGACAAAACTAGTGTCTCCATGACCATTGAGAACTATCATCATAACATTAATGATACATACAAATTATGAATTCAAGCACCCATCCAACTATAAAGTTAGGTATTTGGAAAAAATTTTGTGAGTTACTAAAATAACCAATCAAAAGTTTAACAATGAAGTTGATACTCCTCCTTATTTCACTTTGATTCACATCCAAATTTCATGTTTATTTTTTGTTGTCACCTCCATATCTTAAAAGAGATTTTTTCAAGTTTACGTCCAATTTAAAGAATTAACTCACTCTCCAACATGTGTTATATGACTTCAATTTTGATATCGAAGACTGTTTTTCTTGCCACAACAATTTGAACCACACACAATCCATTTCTCCCACTCTCCTTTTTTTATTTGCCAATATTGTTAGTCGAATTTAGTTCCACTTGTTTCTGTTTAAACTCAAAAATTTTCGATTCAATTCTTTTTCTATACTAGTTCTAATAATGCCTCAATCTGTAAACCCTTGCTCCTATGATCCAAGAAGGGGAGCTTCATTTTGAAATTCCTAATTCCTAATTATATAACTTACTAGTGAGGATGATGTATTATAATAAATAAAATTTCATGCTTGGGGATGGCACAAAGTTGTAGAAGAAGTGCATTGTCTTATGTTTCTCTAATGAACCTACATTATCGTCTACCCTATTGCAATGAACCACAACCTTCAAGGAACTTTTGTAGGTTTCCTTTTTATTTCTTAACATGGTTGAGATGACTTTGATTGTGTGAGAACTTTTGGCATTAATGGTGATTGAACTTCAAATTATGCAAATTGAGTAGAATCGTTAGAGGTGTCACTAGTGACATAGGACTTGTGACATTCATACTTCCCATATTAGTGGTAGATCCAATGCAACTAATATTTTCCATTTGCATGGACATTGGAATAATTGCAAATTATCAAAACATTTAAGTAATAATCAACACTTTTTTTTCATATACGAATTATCAATAATAATGAACAAAAGACAATTATATGTTAACATTATTACCACCAATCCACTACGTCCACCCAATCAAGTGCTTACAACATAGAAGAATCACGCAACACATATTGTTTGATGTGCTTTATATCTACAAGGAAGAGATTGGGCAATGTCAAGGAGATAAAGGGTGACGAAGAAGGAAGACAATGTTTTCATTTAAAAGAATGAAGAATTGAAGTACAAAATATTTCACTAAGAATGCAAGTCAAAGACAAGATTTTGTGAGTTGAACACTAAAGGTAAAAGATAGAGACAAAAAGTGGAGGTGAAAGGTGTAGGCAAATAACTGGGGAAAGTGGTGGAGGGGAACAATAAAGGAAAGAATGTCAAGGTTTATGCATAAAAGAAAACACAATACAACAATGTTCAGGTTTAGTTATTTAATGTTAAGGTTAAGGTGTAATGATGTAGATAAATGGTAGAGAGAAATGATAAAGGTGAAATGTCAGGATTGATAAGAAGAAGAAGCAAGAGAGTGTTTAGATTTTTTTATATATAATGAAAATGTAACAAAGGTCAATGATGAAGACAAAACAAAGGAAGACACAAGATCATCATGAAATTTTTAGGTTTGCTTAGGGTTAAGCTAGCTATGAATGAGTGTGAGACAAGTATAAAAGTAGGTCTCAAGTCACCCATACTAAACCCATCACTTAACCCATATAAACGTATGTTAGTTTAGGTTAGGTCAAGTTTTACATAATTATAAATGAAATCTAACCAAATGTAATTGAGTTGGATTGGGTTATTTAGGTAATTCAACCCAATTAACACTTCTAATAGTGTTGTTTGCATAATTTGTTAAAATTATTTTTAGTTATATTTTCGTAGGTGTAGATAAGTTTGTATAACTTGTGGGTTTTTGAGAGTAGGTGTGATCTATAAAACTTGAAGCCAATTTACGATGTGGGCTACATAAACAAGCTTTTTCCAATGCAGACTTATGTAGGCGCGAGTTTAAATGAAAATGGTCAAAACTTATGTTACAAGTCGAGGCCTATTTCAAAAAGGTCAAGGTCACAAGAGTTGTATTAACAACATGTCAAACCAAGCAAATATAAATGAGTAAAACATAAGATGAAAACTTGTTGATAAAAATTTTCTTCATATTTACATAGTCTTTAATGCTTCTACTCCCTCCGCATTTTATGCTACTAAATTCCTATGTGCATCCTATATTTTATATATTTTATTACCTTATTGCTATGATAGCAAACCTGTCCACATGTGACAAAGCGAATCATTTACTTTAAGAGGTTATGTAAAAAATTTGAATATGTACTTAAACTACAATGCATGTAAAACTTTTGAACTAAAGACTACAACATCAAGTAAAGATTGCAACATCAATAATTCTAATTGTAAGGTAGTTTTAGCATCTTCAATGTTGTCATGCCCATTCTTACCAAGAGAAAATTACTAAACAATAAAAATCATTAAGTCCAAATTGAGGTTTTCTTAGTATAATTGTTACATAAGCTTGAAATATTAATAGAAAATTCAGACAAAGTATTTTTAGAGGTAGCTAAAGATAGTATATTGGTAGATTTTCTTCTCTTTTGGGGTTTAAACTTCTATCTATGTTGAGGTTATGAGAGTTGTACATGCTATTGAATATTCTTGAACTGCTAGATTTAGAAGGATTTGAATTGATTGTTACTCGTTCTTGGTATGCCAAGTTTTTTCCTCACTTTCGGTGGTTCCTTGGATTCTTAGAAGAAGGTGGAGAAAGTGTTTAAAAGTTTTTCAAGAAATGGAGTTTAAGGTTTCTTATATTTTTCGAGTAAATAATTATTGTGCGAATAAGTTAACTTATTTAATTATCAAGAATAGAGAGGACTTTAAATGATATTTTATTGGGCCTTATGTTATTAATTTAGATTTTTATTTTTCATAATATGTACATACTCCTACATTAGAGTGGTTTATCTTTTTGTTTGGAACTTTATTTTGTATATCTTGAACGTATATTTGATTCGGTCTTCCCATATTTAGACATAAAATTCGTCTTTATCCTAAATTTTGATACACTTTGATCTCCAAAATTTAAAAATGAATAAATATAATCATTTTAATTCAATTATGTTAACCTTTATTATATGTTAAATGGTATTCTAACCTGACATTTGAATTGTTTACCAAATTTATCATTTTCAAGCTTAAATGTTAATATGAAAAACGTTTAACATGTAAAAAAATTAAAGTTTTTAGAAAACTATATCAATTCATTTTTAAAATTTAGATACCAAAATATATTAACGTTTGAGACACCTTTTGAGATACAAATTTCAACTTTGCATATAAATTTAAAGATTATTTTTAACTCTATATGTTATTTTTATACAATTTTATAAATCAATTAAAACGTATAGGTTATAAGGCATAACTTTTTAAACTTTAAAAAAGAAAACAATAATATTCAAATCAAAAAATCCTTTTTTACATAGCACATATTCTTGTACGCAAAACTTTCAACTATGATAAAGTTAAGTTTATATGCTGCTGCTTTAAATATTGGTATAATTTATATGTATAAAAAGTATATTTTATAATTAATTTCAACTTACATTAACAAATTATTATTTTTATAGTATATTTTAATGTAGAATTTTATAAATCAATTAAAACATATAAGGTAAAACTTTTAAACTTTAGAAAAAAAACTTAATGCAATTTTAAATGTCGGTATAATTTAAATTTAGTAAAGGTACTATTTCATCATTAATTTTAACATACGGTAAGAAATTATTTTTTTTATTATATATTTTAATGTACAATTTTATAAATCAATTAAAACATAATGACATGCTGTGATATAAATATTGTTTAAAAAACAACATACAGGAACAAATAAGTACTACTTTTACTTTTTCTATTTGGATAACAATTGCATACAATTTCTAATTATTATTTTTCAACTTTTATTTAAACAAATTGTTGTTTACTTTTTCAACCACCGAATGAAAAAAAGGTTAACTATATTTTTGTCTTTTTAATTTTCAGTGAATTTTGGAATTAGTCCATTTCAAAATTTTGGACCAATTTAGTCCTTCATGTTTCAAAATACGTAAATTTAGTTCTTTTAATCAAATTTTGTTAAGTTTATTTGACATTTTAAACGCGTTTCATAATAGTATTTGACTTAATATTAAAGCAAAAATATGTCAAATAGTATAAACAATTCAAGTACAATTTTGAAATGCGTACGAAATATCATATAAACTTAACAAAATTTGATTAAAAGGACTAAATCCACGTATTTCAAAAGATGAAGGACTAAATTGGTCCAAAGTTTCAAAATGGACTAATTCCAAAATTCAATGAAAGTTAAGGGACTAAAAGCATATTTAACCAAAAAAAAATATTCAGTACCATTCCAACCTTCCATGTATGTGGAGAAAAAAAAACGAAACATTTCCAACAAATAATTATTAAAGTATAACTTATTTAATAAAATACCGAAATGTGAACACTCTTAACAATTTAAAAGTTCAATTCTATAACATTCTTTAAGAAACTAACTGTTTATTCAAATGAGTTCTGAACTTCAAAACGAGTCCTGAACATCAAAACTAACTAAGAAATACTGTGTAAAGCCCTCTTATTTCAGCCCTAATCTTTAAGGGCTATCGCAAGGTCTAATGGGCCTAAGGGTTGGCCCATAGGGAACTAAATGACCCAAGACCTGCTCTAACCCACTCATTCATCTCATTTTCAGAAAAACAGTTCCCTTATTCCCTCATAGAGTAGCTGCGAACTCTCTACTAGGGTTTGACCCCTAGTCTTGGTCAAGGTTACTCAAGCTCGATCTCATTTTCCGCTCCATGTAAGTGATTTTCAAGCTCTTTACGTATCCTCTCCAAGTCATATTTTCGTACTTCCAGTTAGGGTTCCATAGTAACCCCATTCCTTTACTGTTCCGCTATTTTCCAGCTTCTAAGTTTGTTCCTTGAGTTGTGGTGCTCCATTGTTGGTGTCGAGGCCTTGCACTAGCTCATTCCAGGTAAGGGATGCTAGGGTTCTTCGCTTTTTGTCGTATGTTGGTTGTTTCACTTCTGTTTTATGATTGTTGTGCCTGGAAAATGCTTGTCTTGAAATAAGAATGAACTGGTTATCGTTGGGAATGTGTGTATGTCATTGTCACGTGAAATAGGAGAAGGCGAACTGATGTTCTCGCCCAGGCGAGAGTTGCAAAAACTCGCCGAGGAGTATTACGCGAGTACTCGCTCAGGCGAGTGAACTGATTTTTGAGCGAAAAACCATCTCGCTCAGGCGAGTTGGCCTTGCCTAAGCAAGTGCCCGCGAAATCTCCTAGGGCCACTGTCGCAGTCTCGCCTAAGCAAGAGTCTGCAGCTTGAGCGAGGGTACTCCTCTCGCCTAAGCGAGGACGTCTGGCTTGAGCGAGACCCGCTGCAGGTCACGCTGTTTTCCTTCGCTTGGTAGTTATGGACTGTTTGATTAGTGGATCTACCCGATTTAAAATATGAGGCTTGGAAAATGCATGTAAATATGTGGTTATGAAATTGGATTGATGTGTTGATGTGATTTTGGCATGAAATTGATTGGATTATTGAATAATGTCATGAAAGGCATAAATATGCATGAGTGAGAGGGTGTATGGGTTATGAATGAGGAACTGGATAAATTCTTGGCATATAATGAACATGAGATGATTGGCTATGAAAGTGGCATGGTAATGAGATGAGCTAAAATTCTATATTCATGGATGGAGTTTGAGGAGTTGATATGCGTTTGACCTGGAATATAAAAGAGGTTGATTATAAAGGTTGACATGGGATATATATATGCGTGATGAATACATTACTTACTTGTTTGATTATGATTGGTCCATGGTCAGTGCGTAATTCCTTGAAATCTCTAGGTGGGGTTTCAGGGTCGTGCTTCAGTGGTCGGGACGTAATTCCATGGCCCCCGTTAGTGGGTGTCCATGGTGGTGCCCCATCTATATAACTTGGTAAGGATTCAAGGTAAGGATTGCATCCTAACACTCTAAGGAGTCAGTTAGTCTCACTTAGAGCGGACTAACTCTTGTGGTGAGAGTAGCAGGAGGCCTAAAACTCATTAAGGGCTAACCTTGTGTGTGAGGGAATTGATTCATTGTAACACTTGTAACACATAGCTCGGGGGTGAGCAGAGGTATCCACCACAAGTGCAAGCATCCGCTGAATCCGACCAGGTTATATGTATCCGGATGAGTCGAGTCGAGTCTTAGTGTATTGATTCGAAGGTCATAACATGCTTGGATGATGTGTGTATATTTTACTGTGAAAATATACCTGATTACATGATAAAATCTTTTTGCCTCTAGCTTACCCTTTTCTTGTTTGATTGCCTTGTATGTTGTTCTTCTACCTTTGCGATGATCATCAATTTATTGATGGGAGCAGATGCGAGTGGTACTCGTAGTCAATAGGGGAGAGATGATTCCGTTGCATAGTCTACTTGGGCTGGACTTCACGGGCTTTTCTTTAGGTTAAGGCCCGTGTATTGTGTTGCCCCTAAGGCTTTCTTTCGAATGTTGACTATCCCTTACTCCTTTGGGTTGTAGGAATTGTAGTGAGCTTTAGTATTCCCTTTTAAGTACCTTGGATAACTGTAAGGGGTGACCTTATACTCCTCAACTTGGCTCTTTATATTATCTGGTGTAAGATTTCATTTAATTATATTATTATTTAAATTGGGTGTTACATTAATGGTATCAAAGCAGTTCGTCATTAGGATGACCTGAGGTTGTGGGTTTGTCATGCCTCGTGGGCGTAGGTTGCCAAGTCTAGTCAAGGTTGTTAGTGAAACCAAAAGTTTTAAGAACAGAAAATGTTGTGATAAAGTGATAGGGGTGCACACTCATGACTAGATCAAAGGATGTCTGTAGATGATGGAGTGTTGTCTTGTATGTTCTATTTTGTCCTATTACGCCTCTGTGTTTTGTGTCTCGTGTCTGTAGTGATGAGGGAAACTTGACCTACTCACCCTTACCAAGATTGGTGGGGCCTAGGAGGAAATCTCTTGTCCCAAAGATGTGAAGATGTAGAGGATTGTATATCAATGGATGATGAAAGTTGAGTCTTGGTTTAGAAGGCTGAGAAATGATGTTGGAAGTTAAGAAGCAACGCTTTGGGCCGAAGGAGCTACAAGATCGAGTTCTAAGATCGTATACCATAAGTTTTAAATGAAGAGTTGAGTTCAAAGATTAGTATAAAAAGATATCGGTGCGTGCTCGTGAAGCAAGGTTTGAGGAATCAACTTGGCTTTACGTCATGACAATGTTTGAGGTTTGAAGTGGAATAGTGTGGAAGGTTTGAGGTTAAGGGTGGAGGCCATGAAGTTTATAGGAAAGCAGATGTGTGGTTGGGAGCTTATGGGAGGCAGAGCTTTGAAGATCAGCCAAGTATGATGATGTTATAGGAGAAGAAAGTATATTTAGAATTACATACTAGATCAATTTAGTAAGGAGTAGTTGAGTCTTCTCAGCGATAGTAGTTACCCAAGTTAAGAGTAGAAGGGATGTTCTAAGTAAAGTGGCCCACAAAAGAGGAAGGTTTGACATTAGATAGGAGATGGACGATTTCAAGTATCAGAAGGAGAAACACATAGTTAAGTTTGTTCTTGTAGGGAAGGACAGTTAGTAATGTCACAACACAGGGAAAGAGGAAAGGAAAACAAAATTTTTGAGTAGCTATGAGAGTGTTTGCGATGATTGGTACTAAAGTGGTCAACACAGGTGATCTAATTTAAAAGATACATGTTACAGAGGTGGTGATTGGATTATGGGTTTTGGCTTCGCTTAGGGTCGTGCACTCTTTGATGTCGCCAGTATGGTAAAGGAGTCATGGTTGTCTGCAAGAAGGAGTGGAGTTTGATATTGTGGTTTTGCTACAGTAGCGGCCAAGTGAAGATTTGCTCGGGTGTGTGGTGCCTTTGTGGTGATCAAAGTGTTTAAATTTAAACCCAATTCGAATTGTTTCCTTTGCAAAGTTGGGACATAGTCTCGAGGGTGAATTGGTTATTTTCTCAACCTCATTCCGATGAGCTGAGACGACTAACAAGGTGGTGATTCTTTGATTAAAAAGGGATAAGTTAGTGATTGCGTATGAAGTACGGATCAAACTAAATAGTGGGGGCAGAGTGTCACATGAATCAGAGTCATCTGACAAAGGAAAGTGAATAATAGACACAAAGGGTCTCGATAGCAGAAGAGTTTGTAAACGTGTTCTGAAGCAAGTATTAGAATTTTAACCTTGGTGTGGTGGAGTTCACTTTTGCATTAGTGTCTGAAGGAGGACTTGTGCCAATAATTTCTAATTGAATGGTTCCTACTGAGAATTTGAAGTAAATACGGAAATGGGGGAGATGTTGGAGGAGTAGTGGCTTATACTAAATATAACGACAAGGATGATTGTGAGCTTGGTGAATCTTAAAGAAGAGGTAATGGGAGGATAGACTGTTCAAAGGAAAACGTTGGATAAGGGGGGGTAGACTTCTTGGCCTATGGTTTAAAGGGTGGAAACATGATGAAGGTAAGAAATTTCAAACAGGTTAGCGATATCATCAAGGTTTAGCGGCGAATTTTCCAAGTGTGAAGAGAGTCCTTAGAATGTTCAAGAGGAGTATTGACAAAGGTCGGAGTGACTAGTAAGACATATGGTTTAAAAAGGGTGGATGTGATGTTGAGAAAATAGGATGTTAAGGCTATACACAAGGGAGTCAAAAGGGTTTTGCAAGTTCCATAGAAGTTTTGGAGGAAGGTTTCTCAGCGATGATTGATTCCTTATCACGGCAGGCATGAAAGGAGCATCATTTTGAGTAAACAAATAAGTGACTTTGTGTGTTGATCAGAGTGGTGCAACGAGATGACGACAAGTGATACTTATGAAGGGTAAGAGGTGTGTGAAAAGAACTATCTTACTCATGACCTAGAGTATTACTACGACAACCAGTTCTTGTTGAATAGCAAAAGTGTCGTTCTTATGAGTATCAATTAAAGATGTTCAGAGAATCATTTAGAGTTGGAATTTTGGGGTTACTCGGAGAAAGTTGTGCAAGAGTAGTAGGAGATGGTTTGAGTTATGATTTCAAATTAGAGTGCCAACTTGAAATTGAGAAAGTGAGAGTATATGTTATAGCCAGGGAATGGAATTCAAGATCCGTGTTTTGACGAGTTAAGAGTAAGGGTTGATTGAGAAACATAAGTGTTTGGGTTGGAAAGAGAATATGTGAGGAGATTTCATTAGTTGGGTCATCCGACTAGAACTAGTGATTCCCTCAACAGGGTTGAGGGAGAAGCAATTCAAAAAAATCTTAGTTAAGAAGTATCTTAGAGTTGATAGGTATAAATCAAACTAAAAATTTCAAGTCAAGGAAAGACATGGTTCTAAGGCTTTTGTGGAAGGATGGTTACAAGTTAGTAGATCAGAAATGAAGGGAAGATACTAAAATAAATTGGGTGGTTGAAACAGATGAAAGTTTGATTTGGAAATGGAATGACTTGGTTGAGGACCTTGTTACCATTGGTTTAAGTTAGTAAAGGAGGCAAGATGTTATGAGTCGTCATGGATAAAGGTGACCAAGAGTGTTGATATGAGGCAATAGACCATAAGTCAAGGGCGATCAAGTCAATGGAGTGATGCTACAAGGAGGGAACAAGGTGGTGTGGAGTGATAACTAACATGCGTTAGTTTGAGACTTGAAGGCATCTGAGGTTTTGGTAAAAACCTACGAGGGGTAGTGGAGAGCATATGGTAAGTGAATCAGTATATCAGATACAAGTTAGTGGGGCAGGTATGGAGGAACATTTCAATTTTAAAGCTGGAGGATTAGGAGTGCTTGTGAGTAGTGACTAAACTTATCTACACAGTTGAACACACATCGCTTAGCACAAAGGCAAAGTTTCTAGTGACTATGGGTGTTGGAGTCGTTATATCAGTCGTGTTTGAGTGGTGGTTCTTAGAAGATATAAGGAGAACATAGTTCCTTCCTACCACATCGATGAATTTTTGAGGACGAAAATTTTGTTGTTTGGGAGAATGTAAAGCCCTCTTATTTCAGCCTCAATCTTCAAGGGTTGCCCCAAGGTCTAATGGGCCTAAGGGTTGGCGCATAGGGAGCTAAATGACCCAAGACCTGCTCTAACCCACTCATTCGTCTCATTTTCAGAAAAACAGTCCCCTTATTCCCTCCTAAAGCAGATGCGAACTCTCTGCTAGGGTTTAACCCCCAGTCTTGGTCAAGGTTACTCAAGCTCGATCTCATTTTCCACTCCATGTAAGTGATTTTCAAGCTCTTTACGTATTCTCTCTAAGTCATATTTTCGTACTTTCAGTTAGGGTTCCACAGTAACCTCATTCCTTTACTGTTCCGCTATTTTCCAGCTTCTAAGTTTGTTCCTTGAGTTGTGGTGCTCCATTGTTGGTGTCGAGGCCTTGCACTAGCTCATTCCAGGTAAGGGATGCTAGGGATCTTTGCTTTTTGTCGTATGTTGGTTGTTTCACTTCTGTTTTATGATTGTTGTGCCTGGAAAATGCTTGTATTGAAATAAGAATGAACTGGTTATCGTTGGGAATGTGTGTATGTCTCTGTCACGTGAAACAGGAGATGGCGAACTGATGTTCTTGCCCAAGCGAGCTCATCTCGCCCAGGCGAGAGTTGCAGAAACTCGCCCAGGAGTATTGCGTGAGTACTCGCTCAAGCGAGTGAACTGATTTTTGAGCGAAAAACCATCTCGTTCAGGCAAGATGGCCTTGCCTAAGCCAGTGCCCGCAAAATCTCCCAAGGCCACTGTCGTAGTCTCGCCTAAGCGAGAGTCTGCAGCTTGAGCGAGGGTACTCCTCTCGCCTAAGCGAGGACGTCTGGCTTGAGCGAGACCCACTGCAGGTCACGCTGTTTTCCTTCGCTTGGTAGTTATGGACTGTTTGATTAATGGATCTACGCGATTTAAAATATGAGGCTTGGAAAATGCATGGAAATCTGTGGTTATGAAATTGGATTGATGTGTTGATGTGATTTTGGCATGAAATTGATTGGATTATTGAATAATGTCATGAAAGGGATAAATATGCATGAATGGGAGGGTGTATGGGTTATGAATAAGGAACTGGATAAATTCTTGACATATAATGAACATGAGATGATTGGCTATGAAAGTGGCATGGTAATGAGATGAGCTAAAATTCTATATTCATGGATGGAGTATGAGGAGTTGGTATAGGTTTGACCTGGAATATAAAAGAGGTTGATTATAAAGGTTGACATGGGATATATATGCATGATGAATACATTACTTGTTTGATTATGATTGGTCTATGGTCAGTACATAATTCCTTCTCTAGATAAATGGGGTTAATGGATGTCCATGGTGGTGTCCCATCTATAAACTCTAACAGGATGCTTCTAACACATACATAGCTCAAGGATGAGCAACTCAAGATTAGTGTATTGATTCGAAGTTCATAAGGTTTTCTTTTGAATGTTGGCTATCCCTTACTCCTTTGAGTTATTGTAGGCATGGTAATGAACTTTAGTATTCCCTTTTAAATACCTTGGGTAACTATATAACTATATAAGGAGTGATATATAAGGAGTGATATATAAGTTATCCAATTTATACTCCACAACTTGACTCTTAGTTATCCAACTTATACTCCGCAACTTGACTCTTTATATTATCCAGTGTAAGATTTTATTTAATTATATTATTATTTAAATGAGGTGTTACACACTATATATAAGAAAGAATGTAGACGAGGACAAGAATAAATAATGACCAAGTAATTTTAACGGATGCAAAACTATTTAACTCAATACATTTGGGGCATTTCAATATTATACACGTATAACTACTCTAAGGCCTCTGCCACTATATTTACAACGTTCACAATCAAAAATTAATTTAAGTTCATTTTCATTATACTCAATACTCAATGCTTTACGCCTACAAAACACAATGCTACTTCTGCGTGGGCCTGAAATTCTGCCAAAATTTCCACGATCTTTTCTCGACATAAATTACTTTCATTCTGCTCTGCAAGCATTCTCCTCAACCTTCAAAAGGGGGTGTGGCGGGTCAAACATAATAAAAAACAAAAACATAACATGCAGAATAAACAAAAAAAAAAATGTTAATTCACCAAAAGTAGTAAATGTGCTCGAAAATCATAGTTCCAAAGTTAAGGGGTTTCCACTAAAAAGATGCTAAAAAATAGTTTTTTCTTGGTTAATTCAAGGGTGAAAAAGGGCAAGTTGGGACAAGTTTACCTGTGTCCCTACCCGACTCGAAAGTTCCACCGAGTCATTTGTACACTACACGATTGTTCAAGAAACTTATATTTTGTAAGAGAACAGTACACAAACTGTGTTAAAATGACTCCAAACATAACCCCAACTCATCCTTAAAATGTCTAATTTCAAAACTCAAACCAGTCAAAACAAACCTCGAACCAGGCCAGATTGGTGGGATGAGCTGGTTCATGCTCATCTCTAGCCTAATTATCATATACTTTTCCAATCAACGTGTAATAAAATAGAACTCCAGCCATTTAATTTGTTGGCACAACAACTACACAGCACCATTGCATTCACATATGCAAATCAGTTAGTTCAATGTGATCCAAGGTCCATTAACCACATGAGGAATGAACAAGTTATATGAGCGAATCTGGCTCTCAAATTTAACTAGAGTAGGTGGAATTTCTAGATTTGGACAACTGGAAACTTTTATGGAAATTGTGTACGAGGATTGAGGACTCGTACGAAAAAATGCATCATTCTAGGGTCATATTTTAATTTATTCCAACATTATTGTTAAGTGGCCAGTGCATTGCAATTAAAACAAAGAGAAAGATAGAATACTTGGAATAGAAAAAGGTAAGCATGTCTACCTGCGGACAATAGCAGTGTCTCCGTGACCAGTAAAAATTATCATCATAGCATTTGTGGGTAATGACGAGTAGAGATTATAAATTCTAGCATCCATGCGAGCCATAATTTCCTTCAGTTCAGCAGGTGCTTTCAACTTGAAGCCTTTCTGTTTAGCAGAATTGTTCTGACACGTTTGCAATGCCATCATCTCGGCAAGTCTTTCATTCAAACTATCAGAATCTTCAGCTTGCTTCTTCAGGTACGAGTGTAGCTCCGAAAACTGTGTCCAGATAAAATGTACCTTGTCATTCTTCACCTAAAACAAAAAAAAAAAAAAAAAAAAAAAACACAAGGAATGAAACAAGACCATAAAGTAGTCACAAATGTTAAACGGAAAGGAAAAAGCTAGGAAATATAACCAGCTTAGGACATGAGTACCTCCTTCTTGGTCTTTGCAAGTGCTTCATCATCAGAGATCACTGGAATTGCATTAGAGGACTCAGAGGCATACCGTTTTACTATGGATATATCATCAATCAATGACGAAGTTTTGCCAGATTCACTCAGAATAGAAAGGAACTTTTTCCTTGTAAAGGATGGAGGGGAACCAAAGTCAGGCCCTGTTTCAAGAGGTATATGTCAAACCAAAAGCTTGTTGGTAGAAAATTTCTTTATTTGACACTGAAGTATATTCTTCTCTGTTTCCCCTCCCCAATTGTGCTTGCAAAATTATTATATACATTCTATATTTTATACATATTATTACCTTGCTGCTATGGTGGCTGCATCTACCCTACACACTCACGTAAAAGGGTAACAGCTCTACACGTGAAGCAAATCATCCGCTTTTACAGATTATATACAGAAACTGGAAATGTACTTAAACTATAATGCATTCAAAACTTCTAATACAAAGATTGCAGCAGCAGCAATAATGCATGAAGAAGAACTACTTGCCATTTTTTATCTTCAATAGTGCCAATTCCAGGGTAGCTCTAGCATCTTCAATGCTGTCATGTCCATTCGCTGATTGTTGTATCTCCCTTGCAAGAAATTTCTTAGCAAGAAACCGTAGAGCTTTTTTATGAGATGTTCCTCGGGGGTGTCTGTACAACACTGCCGTGTCTATGATCAAGTCATGGGATATCTTCAATGCTAATAAATCATTTTCCAGAGAATGCCCAACAAGGATAGTCTCCTCGTAAACAAACTTTAGGAACAGTTGCTGAAAATGCAAAGCAAATGAAATTCAATCAGCAAAACAAATAGTTTCAACTTAAATGGTTCAGCATAGCACCAGAAGTTTGAGCCTATTATTAGCTGAAATAAGACAAAAGACCAAAACCAAGACAACTAAAGTAATAGAACCTGAATGTCTCTCAGACTTGTTGTCACCCCATCTAACATCTCAGGCGTTATTCCACTAAATCTGCACAGCATAATTTTTAGTTGATGCGGACACTTTTGTTCCAAATCCAATGAAGAAAAATAGATCATACAGAAAAGCTTCAACTTTGTTGTTTTAGATTTAAACTTATTTTCAGGTTTTGTACAGCTTTATTTTAATTGCAAAGAGTATTCCACGAAGACCAAACAACAACATATAATACTCTAAATCTATTCAAGGATTTCTAGCACTAGGAAGTTGACAACATCCTGATACGTTCCTCTCAGTATTTTCCCAGGATCATTTGGGTAGCTAACAACATCCATTTAATCTATATTCATTTTTATAAAAGAAAAGACAATCAAATATAAAATGGAAACCAAACCCGCAAGCCAACTTTGCAATAACACCATTTTCGATAGGAGGGAACTGAAAGGAAGAGGGAGGGATTTTTATAAACTTTTACTGTTTGGTTCAATTTTATAGAATGGAAGGGAAAAAAATCCTCCTCGTTTAATATTTTCTCCTACGGTCAAGCAAATTCTAAAAAAATATGAAAAAAATCATTTGAGATTATATGTATAGATATCCTCAAATTGAAAAATAGGGACTCAAATAATATGGGTGTTGATTAGATCAACTCATGAATTTATTAAGCAATAGCATTTTTAATTTCCAATATTAAGTACTGAGCTTATTCAGGCACATTGACTGATACTCAAACAAAACCCTACCTTGTGTTGTAGTCAATGATAGCATTTGAGGGTTTAACCAATCTATCTATCAAAACCTGAAAAGATAAATATTAGAAATTAAGCCATCACTGTGCAATTAAATGTTCCGAATTTTAAAGAACTGACTGAGTCTCAATATATAACTTGGTTACTTCAATTTCTTAAAGATTGTAAATGAAACAGAATAAAAGACAAGCAAAACAGAATCTCTAACCAATAGGATTTAGTCTTTTACAGACATATATATATATATATATATATATATATATATTTATATATATATATATATATATCTTTATTAACAATTAAAAAGCTAGGCTCTTTTCTAAAATGGCCAAAATAACACAGAATTGTTGTTAAAATGCAATTACAAGCGACATAACATAAAGGGTTTTGTCATGAAGCATTCTAAGGAAACCACTTCCTATTGATGTACTGCACACTATAGTGCCATTGCTGTAGAGGAGCACTGGGAGCACCTTTGTCAAGCTATTTATTTACAGTCAAACTGTTTTGAAGGAGTTTATTGCTGCTACCATGGAAAACCAGACTTTATAGCTGCTATTCTTTCACAACACAAGAACAAATCTATTTTTCTTGGGGTATCTTTTTTGTACACCCGTGTTTGACATCTGATTTAGGATAACACCTTTCACACTTGGCTAGTATTTGAGTGATACAACCCAGACACTTGGCTATGGCAGACCTCCATATCTGCCACTGCACCTTCACTCAAGCATCACTTCAGGCCAATTCTAAATTTTATATAGCATCTTTGTTTCTTTCCATATCAAGTTCGGAGTGGCAGGGCCTCGTGTTTTATTATTTTTATTTTCAGACAGGTTATAATGCGTCTCCACGTTTTTTAAGAGGTGTCTATGTTGATCTCATGTTCCTTGATTTTCATGTCCCTTACGTACTAAGCTCTAGCCTATGAGTTTTGAATATTAATTATAATATTGTTTACCTAATTTTTCCACTTGAGCACTTATGTGTGCTGTTAAATTGTTTAATTGTATTTGTAGTCCTTTAAAATAGTGGTCATCATGCCATGTACTATCCCACTGTAGCAGTCTTGAGGCAGTCACTACGCCCAAGAATGAGATTTATAACTGCTTCCAAGAACAACACGCTTCAGGAAGGGAAGGAGATGGTAATTTGTATACATCTCAGTGGAAATAGATACATAGAAACAGTCAGAAACTCATGAATTATGCTGTAGTTAATATTTCCTTGTACGGCTTTAATTACACAATTAGGAGATTTAATTACATCCCATAATTAGGAGGATTAATAGACTGATAATATTTTATATTTATTGCTCAGAATCATTGATCCTGAATTGTAGGATAGATTATATCCATCATAAATTAGGATTTGCAGTTATTAAGTCTTTGTATTCTATTTAAGGGCAATTGCTGCTCCTTTATGAATAATATCAGAAACAGTTATTCTTACAGAAACAAACACAAGATATGAAAATTAGAATAATGATGAACATTTAATGAAATTTTAAAAATAATGACCATTCCTCTTAAAATCGATAATAGATGCATTTGCTTAACAAACAAGTAGTTCGGAAAAAAAAAAAAATCAGCGAATACCTTTCCTTTGATGTCCACTAGAGTAATTCTTGTCAGCTCAAAACCTTCATTTGTTATGCACTAAGCAAATGGTAAAAAATAGATTGATCAAAATTGCATATGTCAAGGATATAAATAAAAAAGGACATAACTAGTTTAATTTGTCTCGATATAGAATGAAGTTTTTGGTCATGCATGCCAATAAAACGACTGTCAGTATAATTTTAAGCTATTCTGGCAGTTCAAGTACCACATGTTAAATGAATTTGTTCTAGGAATTCAAAAAGTTTGGACAAGTTTATCATCATCACCATCATCCAGAACTTCATTTCTCGGTGATAAAAACAGCATTAGCTTTAAACCAAACTGGTATTGATTAACATACCATCTCACAATCAAGTGCCAACATCTCATAAAAAGAAGATCCTGGAGGTGCAGGCAAAGTAGAAAGAAAACCTGTAATCAACCGGGCAGATAAAAAACTTGTCCAGTAAGAACAACTTCATAAAGATTCACATATATAATCGGTAGCAGAGTAAAATTCACCTGGTTGATTGAAAGAATATCCATTCTCTTCCAGCTCTTTCTCAGTTAGTGTATAGTACGTAACAGGGAAAGGTATGTCTTTCGTAAGCTCTTTAAATGTTAGACTGTCTGTATCATGACAACCTTCTTCTGCATCAAGATTTCACATTTCATAAAGTAATTCAAATTTATAGCGATTGCAACGCATTAATGTTTGTGCCATAAAGAACAGGTAAAATAAAGTTGCTCCAAATGGAAAAACAACACTATAGGGTTTAATTTGAATTGTCATTAAAAACCTTTTTTGTTTAATTTATAGAATAGTGGTAATCTTAAAACGAATTCAAAATTAAGATATGAAATCTCACAAACTTACACCATAATTGAGAATGAACAACGAGAAAAGTTACAAAACATATATAGGTGGTCTGTGTACACTCACACACATATATGTATGTGTGTGTAAATATATATATATATATATATATATATATATATATATATATGTGTGTGTGTGTGTGTGTGTGTGTGTGTGTGTATATATTATCAGCAGTCTGAGTACATATATCAGAAGCCAGAAAAATTCCTAATGCCAAGGAGACTACTTTTCCTTGCTTATTTAACAGGGTTTCCATTCTTGATAACTAACAATCATGTGAATATATATTCATAAATATTATAAAGTATTTATAAGAAAATATCATAAACCATCATTGAAGACCTTTATCGATTCCCCACCCCCCAAATATTACAGATATATGATCCAAAAGACTAGCCATCCTTTGGATTTAATAGCTTACTTTTGCAACTTCATCAGTCAATATGCATCAATTATACACAATAATTAAGCAGAAAGGATTCCAGATTAAAGCTATTTCCTTTTGCTGTGTTACCAAACTCTTTAAGAATTTAATTAGCAGGCAAAATACATATAAACAATTTCAGGACTTCAGGTTCCAGCAAGATAACATTTGAGGAAATTGCCAGTCCATGCCAGTCCAGGAACTTTTGTATCAATAACTTATCTAAAGACCCTCAAATTCAACACCCATTTCCCTAATAGGAGACATTTGCATATATTGGTTTGAATAATGAAAACCTTGATGTGATGTCAGAGCAGGTCTATTCTCATCCCTTTTTCTTTTCATCTTGCATGTTAGGAGTGCATCTATCGTCTGCATACTATCTGACACACAGCTAGCCAGGGAGAGAAAATATAAAAGTTTAAGTGCAGAGAAACAACATTTTGAAGGAAACAAGTAAATACATTTTCTACATACCTAAGAGCCAGGACAGGCCTTGGTTTACCACAGATTTTCTTTAAATTATGAAGCATTTTAGACAGCGACAAAAACAAGGCTGCATCTAGGCCTGGCATATAGAGCATAACCACTTTGGGAATAAGAGGTTTATTCTGCAAATAATGAGAGTGCTACATTAGTGATCGTGTTGAAATAAAATGTAATATGCTATATGAGGTACAAATCAAAGGTCCAGAATTCAAAAGTATAGCTATTTTTAAATCGACAAGAGTGATCAACTAATTCTTTTATTTATTGGATCAGCCAACATGTATTTATTCTTAGCTTAAAGCTCTTTAGGGTAGTCTAACAACCTTTTCCAAATTCAATGACATGCTTTCTTAAACAAGCATAAAGATTGATAAAAATAATCTTTTTGTTAAACTAACATAAAACTTGCTGTGTTAAACATTCAAAGTCTGTTACAGGCCCCAGAAAATCAATGTTAAGCAGAACCACTAAACTGCATAGACTATAACTCGCTGAACATAGAGAAACAAATGAAGATGTACAACATTTTACCGCAAAGAATAGCCAAATAACAAAGAAAATTCAGATCACTTCCAGTGAAACAGAGAAAGTCTGTTGTAACAAATATTCACCGTCTATATCCATCATTAGTAATATCATCTAGTAGGAAGGGAGAGGGAATACCCCCCATATATGATTAGGTCATGCACCAATAGCAGGTGTGATTTTAAGTGGCATTTACATGTCATATATACCAAAGGATATAGTTTTGCAACATGAATAAAAAACTAAGCCTTTCAAGCAAATACTTTGATCCTAACCAATTTTGTATTAATCCCTATTTTCAATTTCTAAAATCAAGTGCATCTTCCAGTAATGCATTTATAGAAGCAATAATTGGATGCTATGCAACCTCCGGGTATTCTCTTTCTCTCCAAAATAACAATAATGTATCACATTAACATTTGGCAACATTCCTCCAATAAAAGGAATGTCCTAAAGCATATTATACTGAATGTGTAAATTAAGAATAAAGTTTTATTTATTTTGTTATCACATCCATAATTGAAATTTTTCAATGAAAATCTCCCATAAATGAAATTTAAAACTTGCAAGTAAAAATCACTTTTTTCTTTTTTGTTTTCATTCGTCTGTTTTCTCTCTCCTTTGCCCAGTGTTTTAAATATCGTATGGTGACCACTAGTGACTATTCTGAAAATTTTAACATAGTTTAGTATGTGTGTGCATATATATATATATTCTCAAATTCTGGAAAGCCTACATAAAATTCACGACATCCTACATCTTCTAAATCAAGTCTTCTTTATCATTCTCACTACAATTACAGATGGAGATCTCATTCTTTGAAATTGAAATCTAATGTTGTTCACATGGCTTTCTTTGGAATCACATAATGCTGCTACCCCAATCTGCAACAGCTGCTATTTACCACTAAACTAAACTGCTCAATTACGATGCTATGTTATAGTGTCACTATAGCACAGTATTTAAAACCCTGCCTTTTCCATTGTCTATCTCATATATACAAATGTCTCTTTCATGTTGCATTTTACCTCCCACAACCCTTTACACAAAGGCGAGACTGCCAAACCAACTGAGGCTTGCCACTGCTGATGTGACCAGGTGCCCCCATGTCCTGATCAGTGGTACATTTTGTCTGTGTCCATCTGAACAGCGAGTGCTAGGTTTGTCACTGCACAGTGGTTGTTTACCTTGCTATCCCACAGTATTAACATGATACAATTCACACGGTTCCCACAACCACGGAAGCAGTTTGGAATACAAGTTCTAAACAGCTAGAAATAATTTTTTCTATCATATTTCCTTTTACAAAGGTATCCGTTGAAATAAAAGACAAGTATACCTTGATAAAAACCCATGACGGCATAAATCCTTCACCAAGCACCCAAGTTACAAGTCCTTGAATATCCTGCTTCACCACCTCGGTCATGACTACTTTTGATTCAAATTTCAATTCACCAATGCTTGCAAAGACTTACCTTTAGATCAAGAACTGAATTATCTTCTGGTGACTTGAAAACAACATCTGCCTTACCCTGCAAAAAGCACAACGATTAATCAACTCCTTTAATCATACACGTGATTAAAACCACATTTTTTTTTTCTTTTCTTTATAAAAGCTCGGACATAACACACAAGAGAGGAACGAAAAGAAAACATTCTCCTGAACAAGAAGTTAAGGAAACTTGAAAAGGATACATTGAAAAGGAAAATAAAGATAAGAAAATGTACTTCGGGTCCATAAACATCGTAGAACACGTCGCGTTTTTTGTTAGCAGTAGAATCATCTTCTTCAACACTTCGAAAGGTTTCAGAGGAAGTCATTCTCCCAGCGGCTACTGCTTGGGGCATGATTCGAATTAATGATGCAGAAACATTTTTTTTAAACTTCTAAGGTTATGGATCGGGTACGGTCTTTTTTTTTCCTTCTAAACCCATGGGCCAGACATTCTAATATTATGGGTCAGCCCAAAATATAAGCTTCCTGCACCCTATCATATTTCTTTCAGCACCCTATCACTTGCGGATTTGTTTTCCGAAATACTATAACCAATTCCAGAATTTTTTTTTTTTAGAAAATAATCACAGAAAGAAATTTCTGGGAGCTATTTTATGAGATGGAGGGAGAAATTTGATGGGGGTGTACGAAGCAAGAACGTAGGGCTTTTACTTTCAGCATCGCAGAATTTCTTCACGCAACCTCTCAAAATTTCAAAATTTCCGATTACAAGTTCCGGAAATTTTACGAAACAAGTTTTCCGAAATTTGAAAAATAAGGTTTTTGAAATATAATTTCCGAACAAGATTTTCAAAATGAAATTTCCAAAACTAAATTCATGAAACGTATGAAATGCATTTAGGAACAAGTTTTTCCAGAATGAAATTTTCAGAGAAAACTTTTCATAATGCATATAACATCTTTCAAACGAGTTTTATATGTTCCAGAAAGGGCTTTATAGAAGACATAAAATACATTCTGAAAATAATTTTTTGTAGTGAGGTTTTCTTTTTCCCTATTTTTTCTCTTCTTTTTCCTATTCATAAATAATGGGTACGAGTGTCAACTGCTCATTCTCAATGAACTTTTAATAGACATTGTAAGAAAATAAAGTTGCTGACGGAGAGATATTAATTATTAAATAATAATTTTTTAAAAGTTGTATATTTTTATTTTTATTTTTATTTCAAATTATAATATTAAAGCTGTTTTTAAATATATTTTTTTAATTTATATTAATATTTTATTATGTAATTTTATATGAAATATGCTTTAAAATTAGTATTTTATCTGAAAACAAAGTACCTACTTGTATCCATATGCTCATATATATATATA
>Ga0214544_1005112_pt1 | contig 25780 bp, 12 predicted proteins | sample CNSS3metaG_FD_160074 | JGI IMG/M metagenome (GOLD analysis project Ga0214544, IMG submission 160074) | Root nodule microbial communities from cowpea collected in UCLA plant growth center, Los Angeles, California, USA - CNSS3 | ecosystem: Host-associated > Plants > Roots > Nodule | place: USA... | reverse complement strand
AAAATTTGATTAAAAAGACTAAATCCACGTATTTCGAAAGATCAAGGACTAAATTGGTCCAAAGTTTCAAAATGGACTAATTCCAAAATTTACTAAAAGTTAAGGGACCAAAAACATATTTAACCCTAAAATAAATAAAGAACCATGTATCATGATTAAGGTCTCAAAAGGGGTAACTGATTTCTGAAGTCAATTTTGAATACGCAATGATCATTTGGCATGAGCTTCTATAGATCTATACTGATATTTTGTTTAGTTTTGTTTTTCTCCATTATTGAAAATATTTTTTGTTATCAGTTTCAAATGGGAACATTACAGAGCCGCTTGGATGCTGATTTTCTCCTGGCACATATGTGCTCTGTGAAGTTTAAGGAATGGATAGTTGTCCTGGCTACTCTCTTAAGACGTTCTGAGGTATGTTTGACTTTTGTCTGTACAGGACAGGAAGATCTGAAATTATGCTGAGATGAATTCATCAAAACTAATGTTGAAATTATAAGCCAAAGAAAGAAGAGAGAGATTTGGCAAGTTTAATGCAATGGGTTATGAATTATAGAGCGTAATTGGGATTTGTACCCAAATTTTACATTGGAACTTGGTGGGAGTTATTGTTTCTGAATGTAAAATAAACAAGCCCTTAAATATACTTTCTTTTCTGGGTGGGGCCTTCATCACTCATCATCATGCATGTCTGAATCAGCTAACATGACTTTTTTTCCATCTTTTCCATCGTAGGTACTACCCCAACCTTTTTTCTAATATATTCCTAATCCCATCCATATGACATTTTAGGCCTTATGGTTGTGGTAAAATTTTCCTTTGAGTTTGAGTGTTACCTTTTTGTTATATAACCCTTAAAGCACTCTAATTGATCTACCCTTGCTTGAACCTATGGTTTACATCTCTATTCTCTATCGTTCTATGTGATGAATTCAAAATACCTATGTGACTTGTGTAAAGCACGTTCTCCAAGTTTTTGTCACATGTGGATCTTTTTCCATTTTAGAAAGGGTTCACTTTTGTTGACAAGTGTATTGTTTTGAGATTTTTCAGGTTCTTTTTGACTTGTTCAGACATGATGTTCGGTTGTGGAAAACGTACAGCACCACTATGGAGGTATATCTATTTGTTGTAGGTTATTGTGTTGGCATGATGACATGTAGACTTGAATGAACTAAATATGATGTTCCTATCTGTTTTGTTTGCACAACAGTCACACCCAGCATTTACAGAATATCAAGATTTGCTGGCAGACCTGGAACAGAGACTTTCATCAGTTTCAAATGTAGAAAGAAAGTAAAAGTGAATATAAATCTCACATTTGATTCCTGCTGATTGGATGGTTTTCTGATTGATCACGTCACACGTAAGGACTATGCATCCTTTCCCTTGGATATGATTGTGGGGACCAGAATACCAAGTTATTACCATGTTGTTGGCAACGAGTTATTTTATGGTGTTAATCCAATGAATCCAGAATATAGTACATGTAGATAGAGGTTAGAAATATGTGTAGGGAGGCTTGTGCATGTCTGAGGATTTCACTATTCTTTTCACTTTTGACCACATTTTGTAACATGTGTTTTTGTAAAAGCATAAACAGATCTCGCTGTATATATTAGTTATATGCCGTTGATCAGCCTAACATTCATAGTAGAATTTATGCACTTGTTTTTCTCCCATAATTCACTTCATCCTTCAATTCTTCCTTCAGTTTCTTTCTACACTTCTATTTCCTGTTCTATGCTACATTTTGACTTGCTTTTATTTTATACATTGCATTATTTCATATAAACAAATGCATGTGAGGTTTCGAGTTACTAGAAGTATTTTTACGAATTTCAATACGATTGTTAGATTTGAATATGCTTTTTCTCTCCATAAAAACATTGTTTTGATGTTGCAGCAGGCTATTCTATGAAATCATTCACTTTAGAATAATGAATTTCATATTTTTTCTTTGTTTAAATGTAATTAGTTTAAAAATTATTAAAAAATGTAGTATTTCTTATGAAAAGGTTGTGTTAAAGCATCACTGCCGAAACATAGTATCTCATCAAAATTGATTCCTCAAATTTCACAAATAATTTACAAGATATCAAATGTATATCATAAATGAAAAACAAAGGTACAGAGAAATTGAAAAGTAGGAAAATCATTCCTGCTTCTAAGAAAGTCACAATAAATAAAACTTGGTCCAGCAATTTTTTTTTTTCAATATTCAAGTTCTTTGGCACTCTTTTATAACTAACTGAATCAAAGTAAATATGGGTGGTGCTACAATAATTTTTTATTGGATTATATAATGTTTGATTAAACTCTGTTTGTATATATCTCTAATTTTTTATGGTCAATTAACTAATAAAAACTTACCAATTACTTATTGATTTTAAAATTATTTATAATATTAATGCAGTGACTATTTTCTCAAAAAAAATTACAAATTGGATAGGAGTGACAAAATAAATTAAACCTGTATTCGCCACTAATTTAGTAGGCTGTAATGATATTTTCAATCTTCCTAACCCGTATTTTCACTTAAAATTTAAATATTTTTTTTAAATATTACTTTTATTATATTATTTTAAAAATATAAATATGTGATAATTTTGTAATTCAAATTATTAATACTACAAAATTTAAATTTAAATTATTACTGTAATAAAGTAATTTAATATTTAAATGTAACAATATTATTAAACATATAAAATATACTTTTTACTTCAAATAAAAAGTAATAAAATTAAAGAAATTAACATGTCAGAAAATTAAAATTCCAGTCTATTCCAACTCATTACTAGTAAAGTCAATAATAGCTGCACAAAACAAAATCGAACTGTTTTACCACGTGTACTTTACTTTTGTAACAAGACATTAGACAAAATATCAATTGTTTTCATGAAAAAAAAAATTAAGGACAAAAAATGGAATATCAATTTTCTAGGACCATGAATGAGTTTGACATTATCATTCTTTTATATTTCTATTTAACAATCATAAATATTCTTATTCTATTTATATTTATCTTTATTAGTTAAATATAATATTTTATAATTAAAATGGATTTTAAAGAAGTAAAATAAAAAGTGGCGTGTCTTTTTTCTATTCTTAATTAGATTAATGCCACCTTACCTTCATATAACGTAAGAAAATCCAATGCCATGATAGATTCTCATCATCTTTTCAACCATATCCTCCACTGATTCACATTCCATTAATCACAATTTTTAACTGAAATTTTATTTGCTTTTTTTATAATAAATTTCTTATAAGCAATGATTAGAACCTAACTATTTCTATATAGTAGCTAATTTACAAGTTCCTATAAAATTACCAGCTAAAGCTATAAGACTCAAAATGGAGATTTTCTGCTAAACCAGACGAACAAATGGCTGCAACCTCCTGCTTCATCTTCTTGGGTCCCGAAACAAAAACTCCAACTCTTGTTCCTTCAACTTCCATTAGCATTCCTGGAAAATGAGAAAAAGAAAAAAGAAAAAACTTTTGATTGATGAATTTCTTGGCCATGTTTAAAATGTGTGAATGAAAACTATTTCTGACTAGATTTTTAGAGTTCTAAAACGCATTATACCCTTGAAATGATACGTAAATGACTTACTTCTCAGATCAGGTCTTACATCAAAATGCACTTTTGTAGCTTGAACAAGGAATTGGTGGGGTAGGCTTTCAACTTCTTTATCTCCTCCATTAACATTCACCTCTGATGATGACCCTTCTAAGTTCTGAATCTGCTTTGCTTCTATATCGTTGTGTTTCTTGTTCCAAACAACAGCTACACTAGCAGCCATTGTTATGGACACACATATGGCTAACATGCTGAGGAATGACCCCAAAGATTGTGAAAATATTTTATTAGAATTGTATTCTACAGGGAAAATGATGTATCGTGTAATGATCCCAATTAGGACAAGGAAAATAATGAACGAGGATGAGATTATAGCACAAAGCCATAGCCAACTGTTAGGACCTAAAATAGCAGATATGGGTGCATCTGTTGCCTTGGGTTTGAACCTTATATCTTGAAGGTGAGTTTGACTTTCCAATTCATGCTCTTCCTTTCTTGTGATGTAGGCCTCAATTTGTAGTTGCATGTTAGAAATATCAAATGGGGTGCCAGAATTTGGAAGGATCAGATCCAGCATTGAGAGATAGGAAGAGTTCTTGAATGCACATATTAGGATAACTTTTGGGGTTCTGCATATGAATGCTGTGTTCAAATACATTAGCTCCCGAATGTTGGAGATAAAGGGGGTGATTCCACTCCCTCCACTAACCATCACAAGAGTGTCATACCTAGTTATATGAGGAAATCAAAACATTTTCAGATATGAAGCTACAAGTGAAAGGGTGCAACAAATTGCATGTAAATTTCATTATGCAGACCTCAGATAGTTGGTTGATGCAGGTCCATATGGACCTTCAACAGAGACACTGAGATGATCAATTGCTGAAGGGGTTGAGAGCATCTGGTAGAGTTTCTGGGACCAAGTTCCTTCACTTTTGATAACAACACTCAACACTTCTGGCTCCAAATTACTATTAGAAGTAATGGTAAATGGATGCCACTGTAGCTTCGATATGCTTGGTATATTTATGAACATAATACTTGTAGGACTATAAGTTAAACCTGCCAAAATCCAAAACATGTCACATAATATCTTACTAAAGTATCATCATATTTTGTATAGAGTTCACAACAACATGTAGTGACATTGTGTTAATTATATATACCATGGGTCTTGGAGAAGTTGAGTTGTAGAGTTTTACAAGGCAAAACACGAGCAGAAATCAAAGGAACTTGGTATCTTGATTGCAGAAACCTTAGGTAGCGATCAACTAAGAAGAGGTAGAAAGCTGGGAGCATGGTGCATGCATAGGAGAAGCCAACGTGAAAAATGAAGAAGACAATGAAGAGGATGTAGAGGTAGTGAGTGTAGAAGAAGACCTCAAAAGCTTTACGCCTAATACGAGGGATTGCTGCAATCCACATCAACAAACCAGCAACCAGAGATACCTCTCCACTTACATTTGAAATCCCTATTCTTTTCCATTCCAGCATCTGCTTCATAGCTCCAACATAAAATACAATCATGTCTCCAAAGACAAGACAACAAAGTATATGTCAAATTGAACTATGAATTAGAGTCCATGTGTATTGCTTGCTACTTTGATCTTTTTACACTGTCAATAAAAGTCATGTCATGGTTTCTAAGACTCTTGTTACAGAAATTTAATTTATATGCTTCATATGAATGATAATAAGCTATATTTAAATCACAGTTTTACATTGTTATTACCACCGGAGCTACTTTCTGTTATATGCAATAAGCTATTGTTGTTTGATTTATCAGAAAAGAAAACATTTATATCCTTGAGTGTGAACAGTGAGAGTGAGCACTCGTTTCAATGGATTATTGATTATTTTCAGTGTATTCCCTATTCACTCTTTATCTTCTTCACGTTCCCAAGAAAATAAATTATCTCCGTTTATTGCATTTGGTACACTACTTTTTAGAAGTTTCATCAATACATTAACTGTTCTGGTGATAGTAATAATTTCTTATTGCAACGACTTCCACAGTTTAACTACTATTCAATGAAGAAAACATTAAATATACTTGGTATTTTAAAATTTATAGAACTTATATTTAACATTTACGACTTACTCACATTTCAAAAGGCACCAAAGGAAAGAGATATGTAGTAGCATAAGGATATGAAGATGAACCTTTGAAAGTTGATGAGTAAGTGCCCAATAGATAATGAAAAGAATACCATGAGCAGTGAAAAGGGTCATGGCAATGTGTCCTAGCCAAATATGGTATTTGATGCAACTCTCTTGTGTTAGTCCAAGTAATGGTAGCACTGAGGAACTACGAACAACTGGGAAAAACAAGAATGCCAAACATATGTTCCCAACCAAACCCAACTTCACAGCTGCACTAGCTAGTCTCTTCTCCCAGCTGCAAAAAACGCATATAAAACTAAGTCTAAACCTTGATCATGTTTTGTAACCAACCATCTAGTTGTTGAAATTTAAGTGTTTGATAAGAATGTTCTTACAGTTTTACACCTTGTTCTGCTGCTAATTTGTGGGTGATTTTGGCAAAGCCATTGTGCAGATAGATTGAAAAGGACCATAAGAGGAGAACAATGAACATAGACAAGAAGGCCAGTTCTGTGACAGAAACTATGCCAAGAGGACCTCTCACAAGCACCAAACGCTTCCATATGGATACCTCGTGTTTCTTTCTGCTGTTCATGAACCAAATTTAACAAAGTAAAGCACTTTGCAGAACAAATATGATAAGATCGAAATGGGGGGTTTGAAGAATGAGAAAATATTGGACCTTTTTTCCATGTTGGAACCCTTTCCTTTTTTGACTATGTGGACGTAGACACATCCCAAAGCAGCTATGAACAAGATTGGACAAGTGTAAACCAGAAGCCTTGCACCTGCAAAAGATGATCATTATTTGGACTTTGGATATCTAATATAAACACCAAGTGAATTTGCTCAGAAAGAGACCTTGTGCACCAAAAACAGATTCAGTCTTTTCTTGAAGACGATGCTTCCATTTTTGCTGGTAAGTGTTTGTGGGAGTCATTATCCACACGAAAATCCATCCCACAAACACAACCACCACCAACCACCTTATGACAGATTCAACCCTGCCATATTTTTCTTCAGATAGCGTCTTTTTCTCCACTTCCACATTCATCTTTGCTTTCTCTTTCCCTTCTCTTCTTCTGACTTATACTCTACACAAGAAACAATGGTGACACAGTTTGTACAGAGAAAATAAAAAAACATATATATATATATATATATATATATATATATATATGATCAGTGGCAATTACTTTCGTGTCTGTTTGTGAAAACTAAAGCCATTAATATCACAAATTATGATGAGAAAATAAAAAACACACAATGATAAAGTTATTACAAGACCATATTACGAGGAATTCGGATAGAACAATAATGTCTTTATTTATATAAAGATATAATCCTGCATATGTTGTTTCTTTCCATAACTTCACTTAACAACACCATTTAGTTTTACATTAGCAGGAATGAAGGAATGAAAAACAAGGCAAAGTTGAAGTCCCAATGTTGCAGTTATTTAGAAAATATAGTACTATACATTAGAGTCTGTTACAAAAAACCATCATGGAAGGTTAACCTCTTGAGTGTGGTGAATTGTTCCAGCTGAGATGGTGTCTGAAAAGTAGAACACACCATATATTTGGGTGTATATAAGCGAGGTTGGGTGTTATGTTCATTTGGTTGGGGATTAGAATGAATGGTGAGTGTTGAGAGAATTGGATGCTGAGTCAAAGTAGGAATAATAATCAAAGATAACTTTGGATCACTTTAACTGAAAATTTTGCGGTTAATAACTAAGAACACCACGCTTCGTAGGCTCGTGCCTGAAAAAAATTGATGTTGGTCTGCGCGTGTTTCAAGTGTGTAGGCGTGTGTGGAGTTTTGTTTACACCTTATACACTTTTTTTTTTTCTTTCTATCTCTTTCTTCATATCATATAACCTACACACTTATCATTTTTATTCTCTCTCTAATTGTATATATACTAAATGTTAAACACTTTTTTTATGTTCATGGAGCATTACAATATTTATATGAAAAATGATTGTTGGACATTTTTTTTTACACTTATTTTTTAATTCTTATCTCTCTGTTCTTATTATATCACATAACCTATAAATTTATCAATTTTCTTTTATGTGGTGTTCAAGAATCATTACACTCTACGCATATTTGTTTTATTTATAGGAATTTATTTTCCTTTTTTTTTCACTTTTAACTCAACAAAGCATACTACTTTTTCTTCTATTTTATTATATATTCTTCTCTCTTCTTTTATTCTCCTCTTAAACCACCAAACTTTCACACAAATTATTTCACAAAGAGGAAGTAATTAAGAAACTAGAAACAAGATGGAACTTTTTAGAAAGTTAAGATTGTGGTTTGTACGGAATTAAAATATTAATTAGGACTTATCTTTTAAACTGTTTTTCTCTTGGCACACGTTTAGGCAGAGTATTAAGAGCAGTAAAAAAGATTTTCCATAAAATATTAGGAATTAAAATTTATAGCCTCTGAAAAGAGATAAGAAGGTATTTAAATGGAATTGCAGAGGTGCAGAAAATTGGAAACATGTGGAATGGAAAATTGAAAATTGTATGTTTCAGTATTTAATGTTGTCTTCTAGGTCGGTCTACACTTCGTTCATTAAAACTTGATCCAAGCATTATTTTACTAATTAAAATAATAAATTTTATTATGCGTAATTATTATTTTAAATTAAAAAATATAAAAGAATGAGTTGTTTAAATTAGTGATGACATGAAATAATCATAGAGATAAAAAATTATATTTTTATTTAGTTTTATTAAAAATCGTATTTAAATGGTGCATCTTAAAAACTTGTTTTATGGATAGTGTTTCATATATATATATATATATATATATATATATATATATATATATATATATATATATATATATATATAATATTATATATATATATATATATATATATAACATATTAAACATTTATGTACTAATATTAAAATTTTAAAATTATTATATATAAATATATAAAAAATTTGTGGGTTCAATTGAAGCGTAGACTCTGTTACTGCCTCAAATGTTAATCAGAATGAGGCAGGTGTTATTGATATTAACGTCCAACAGTTTAATAACCATCAAGAACATTTATAACAATAGAGAATCAAACCCTAAAATAGAAATTAAACTTAAAGGAAATATTAGTTTTAATTAATTTCAGATAGTTCTTTGATTCTCGGTGTAAAAGTAAAAAGTATATTCTTTTCGTTAAATACAATTCATATTTAAGTTTATATATTATTAGAAATAATTGTCTTGGTTTATATTCGCTTCTAAGTTGTATATTTTTGTTGTGGGGTGAGTGGGAAAGATGAGATTTGTTTGTCCTTAAGTTGTAAATAAAGAATAATTTTTTTTTGTTATAAATTGTGATAGTTATTTTTAATTTATACTAATTCAATATTGATGAGTGTTTTTTTTATTGTTGGTGTAGTTATGATTGTATTATTTTATTGTTGTTTTTATCTATTATTTTAAAATAATAAATTTATGGATGTTCTTCTATATATGTTGTTTAATTTTGTTATTTATATTTAATGTAAAATTTTAACTGCTACTTAGATTGTTTTTAACAATTTATTCAAAGATGGTATGCAAGATAAGATTTATTTTGGATTTGATAAAAGATAAATTAACTATAAATGAAGATAGTAAAAAAAGAAAAATAAAAATAAAAACAAGATAAATATCTTTTAAATGAATTTAATATCTAAGTGAAAGAAAGTAGACAAGACTCATGTACAAATCAAAGTTTAATTAAATGAATGTATATTTTATAGAAGAAAGAAAAAAAATCAAACATCAAAATCAAAAAGACGAGAATTAAATTTAAAGATTTGAAATTAAAATAAACATATATTAAAGTAAGAATCTTAAAAATATTTACATAGTGTCATTTTTATTTAAATTAATTTTAGAAAAATCAATTTTATAAATATCCATCATAAATAAAAGTACATTTTACTATTATTTAAAAAATAAAAATTAAGATATTACAAATATTTAATATTTAATTATATTTGATTTTAATATATATATATATATATATATAAAGCGCATAAATAAAATAAAATAATAGATTTTTCATACATTTGTGTCTCTTACATCTCTCCTATCTCCGGAAATCAAAAAAATCCAAACAAATATTATCACTATCTGAATGTATTGTTTCACTATTTATTCGAATGTCTTTACCTTTTAAGATTGAATTTTCTTTACTTCTCTGCAATCGATACCGTTGTTTTCTTCAAAAAATAAAAATAAAAATAAAAAAATGAAAACGATGTTTCCTCTTTATTTTATCGTGGATTTTTTCTCACTTTCTACAATCAACAATAATATTTACTGATTTTTTTAATATCAATCAACACTACAAAAATGACTTTTAATATAAATTAATTTATTATTCAATATAAATTAAAGATACCATCTAAACATTTTTAATATACAAAATGAATAATGATGTAAGATGTGAAAAAAAAAATATTATATGATATCGATTAGACTTTTATGTGATTAAAAGTGTACTAAAGTTATTGAATTTTATATGAAGATAGCTTTTCAGATTGGTTAAAACTTGAAGTGATAAAAAAAGGTATATATAACATTGAAGATGACATGAAAGCATTAGAATAAAAAACAAATAAATGTTTGATGTCAAATGTTTAATGTGTAGCTTTTTTTATGTTGAAGTAATTGTGCTACATATAAGAAATATAACAAATAGATGAAATTGATTATGTATCCAAATTGTTATACTTAGGAATTATTAGATTTTAATCCACACAACTTCACGTGAATTCCCAAAATTCAAACCTTTAATCCAACTTCTTTATTTCTGACTTAAGTAAAAACCTTCTTTCATACTAATAAACCTTTTGGCTTACAATAGTTAAGGTTATATCATTCATTCCATCGATTTTCACTTTTATAAAGAAATCTTAAGTATATTCTTTTTCTCAATTAGGTTTTTATTTTGAAAATTTTATTGTAATTAAGTCATCTTCGTTAATAGTGTAATAATTATATGTCATGTGTCAGCATATGATTTTATTTATTTATTTTTTCTTTTACTTTTTATCTTTTTTATAATTAAGAAAAATTATCACGTGCTAAGTTGATGTTGTGTCAGTGACAGAGGCATTGTGATGTGGCAGTGAGAGTGTCATGTGTCATTACTGAATGTGAAAATTTTCAATTTAATCTTTGTATTTGTTATTTTGTCTCAATTTAGTCCCAATTTTTTTTTAAAATTGAAACAATTTCAATAATATGAAGTGTGAAGTTAGGAATGCAATAACTTGTGAAGTGTTAGAGATAAATACGCAACCAATGAACCAAATAAGCAAGAAGAAAATTTTTCAAACAAATACTTAGAATTGCAGAAAATGAGCAAAACGAACTTTCCTTTGTTCTTCGGTTCCAAACATGCTTATGGGATGGATATGAACTAGAATAAGTGTTAGTGAAATGCTTCGAGAACACATGGTTACATTCATAATTTGTTATTTTTAGTTGTTATTAATTTCTTTGTTTTAAGGAGTCAATTTTAATTTATTTGTTATCTCTATTTTCATGATTTATTTTTAAAATCACATTGTTACTAAAAAGTTATTCTTAAGTCTTATAAACGGGAATGTTTCCATTTTAAATAATATCATCAAACATTTATATGTTCTTTGTTAAGCATAATTTGCTTTTCTTAAAATATTCCAACATACCTAGAAACTTTTTTTACTGGAATTCTAAAATGTATTTACAAGTTTTTCTGAAACAATTCTTTCCATTTTTTCAGTGGATAAAAACTATAATCTTTGGTTAGTCAAAATGGAGGTTTTAAAAAAAAAAAAAAAAAAAAAAAAAACTATTTTGAATCAATAGGTTTAGGTTTCTAAGACAACATATTGGTATTTATATATCCTAAAGCAAAGATGAGTATTAATGAAATGCTTTAGGACCAACACATATCTACATTTAAATTTTTTTTTATTTTTAGTTGTTATTGTTTTCTTAGTTTTAAAGAGTAAATTTTAGTTGATTTGTAATTTCTATTTTTATATCTTATGTCTAGAACCACATTCTTAGTAGGAAGTTATTCTTAAATTTTAAAAATTGTAATGTTCCCATTTTAAATAATATGATCACATCTTCACGTGTTCTTTGCTAAATTCTACTCTTTTTTAAAAATATTTCAACAATTATCATCTAGAGCCTTTTTTTTTATGGGACCTGTAAAATTGATTCTAAAACAATTTTTTTTTTTTCAAGTCGTTATTCCAGTTTTCAATAGAATCTCTTGAGTGTCAAAATAAGACTTATTTAGAGATGTTGGATTTTTTGGAAGGTATAAAAGAGGATTACAAAATACTTTCATTATCCAATTATCTCAACTTGGCCCAAATTAAGAATCATAAGAAGAAAAAAAAATTAAAAAAACATAAGCAAACAATTTAAGATTATCTAAAAATGGAATCGAAATATGCAAGTAATTAATTTAATGATTTTTGTAATTTTTTCTTATTGATTCTAACTACTAACTAAATGATTTTTGTAATTTTTTCTTATTGATTCTTTGCTGGAAAAGCACCTTCAACAACATGATCACCCCGTCATCATTCTTTATTGTTCTTGGGACTAAAAGGCATGTATCACTTTTATAAAAGTAATTTTAAACAAATTTTGTGTGTTCTCGAACGAAACAATAAATACTTCATATCTCTATGGTATTGTTACTTTCTCAGTCGTTCTTGAATCTGCACAATCACTATCACAACTTTATCCCGTTGACAATAGCAAACAATTTATCTAAATATTCCTTTATAATTTCAGATTCTTTCATCCTTTTGAAACTCAAATTCTCTCATTAAATTAAATACTTGCATGTTTCGAATTCTTTCATCTCTGGCATATTCTGTTTTTATATAATCTCAAATTGCTTTTAGATATTTGAGAGTCATGATTCTAGTAAAAATATTATAGAGACACCAGCAAAAATCATGATTTTGTCTTTGCTTTCCAAATTTTTTTCTCCTTATGATTCTTTATCTAGGCCACACTGGGATTATCAGGTTGGGGTTATCAGATAGTGAGCGTACTTGTAATCATCTTCTATGGCTTCTCAAAGATCCAACACCTTTAGATAAATCTCCATTTTGACACCCCAGATATCATAATTTGCTCCATTAAAAATTGGAAGAACTGCCGAAAAAAACTTGTTTCAAAATTCATTTTAGAGATCTCACAAGAAAAGTTTTCAAAACTCTAAATACCAATTGTTGAAATATTTAAAAAAAAAAAAAAAAATTTGCTTAACGGAGTGCAGACGAAAATCTAGCCATATTATTTGAAACGAGAACATTATAATTTATAATGCTTAAGGAACAACTTCCTTCCCACTAACAATGTGGTTTTAGAAATAAGCCATAAAATAACAAATCAACTTAAATTGTTTAAAGTCCATCACTTAACATTTCTCATGATTCGTTTGAGTAAGACTTAATCCAAGTATAAACCGAAACAGATAATTTGGTGTATCAGTATACATTCATATAAACCACTCAGTATGATAGCTACAGAAGTGTTTCCTTAAGTTCAAACAATTAAAATGATGAAAGCTACAACATTTCAGAACAGAGCAAAATGACCAATAACAGAAAACAAAGTGGCAAAAGGAATGCCTTCATATTATGATATAAACAATTAAGACAAGACAGATATAATACAACAATCCCTAAAAACTCTGTATAAGTCAGACTTACAATAATTCTTTTCTCGAGAAAAGCTACCTATTATGGCTAGATTTGCCCACAAATTTTACACACAACTTGTCCACTTTCTGACTAAATATTGCCAATCTTATCTTCTGATATAACTAACTCTTAACACTATCATCCGATGAATTCGAAGCCAACCTCGACCACGACACAGATTCCCTTGATCCAAGCAACTTCCTACGAATCACTATGGACAAGCTCAACACAATGCAAACAGCAGCCACCAGAGTAAACAACATACCTGTATTATTCCCCGTCGACCACCTCTTCATAACAAAATCAGCACAAACCTCTCCATCAAGACTACTCACAGAATTGTTCAATTTCATTACCTCAACTGCATTCAGTATACCATCAATGACATGCGCCATGCTTCTCTGCGAGGGACCAACACCAACACTCAGAGCCCCATCTCCCCCATCAACCACAAAGTCAGCGTAAAACGGTGAAGCCAGCGAGTTTGTAATATAGGAGAGATCCAAATCTTCATAAGCCACATACCCATTCACATACACATTGAAATAAAGCAAACCAAGCGAAATGCTAGCAATATCACAGAAATGCAACCGAATCAAGTACTTGTACCCTCCAACAACAGGAAACACCCATGTCATATTAACATTAGGAACAGAATCATTCTTACTCCTGATCAACCTAGCACTGTTGTACACATTATCAGGCCCAACCTCACGACTAGCCCCACCAGCACGGTACTTGATCCTACCACCAAAGTAATACTTCTCAGACCCAACACTCGTTTTGAAAAACCCATCATCGGGAATCCAAGTTCTCCACAGGGAATCGTTAAAAGGGGTAACTTTAACACCCCCAACAGTGACCCTATACACAACCTCAAGAGACTGTTTGTTTAAACCCTCAAACTTCTCCACTTTTGATGGGCTCAGATACTGTGCCGTTTCAGGGACAAGGTCCTTGGGAGCAGAAATCACCTCAATGGCGTTCACAAACGCCAATTTCGAATCTTTATTGGGCACAAACACGACCACGAGGCTATCCGCATCGACCCATATTAGATACTCCACGATCCTAGGGTTTCTGGAAGCACTGGCCAAACGGGTGAAGTTGCTCAAAACGACATGGCCGTTGACCAAGACATGAAATTGAGCTCGACCCAGATCGATGTTGGAGGAGCTGAAGGGGTGGAAGTGGAGGCGCACGATGTGGGTGCCTTTGTCGGTGACGGGGAAGGAGTACCTGGCGGGGCTTGTGAAAACCCTAGCGGTGTGGTAGATTGAGGGTAAGTCGGGTAGGGGGTTGTTGTTTCGGAGTGAAACGGCGCGGGGGAAGGGGGAGCGGTGGTCGACAAGATCGCCGGCGAAGGGGTTGTGAACGCCATTGAGGTGTATAGGGTCACTGTTGGGGGTGTTAAAGTTACCCCTTTTAACGATTCCCTGTGGAGAACTTGGATTCCCTGTCTTCATCTCTTTCTTACCATTTTCTCTTTTCACACCATTTGTTTTCCCCTAATTTGTTGTCTGATTGGAATTTGAATTGCAAATTTGAATTGCAGGTGAATTCCTATGTATGTTTGCTGCATAATGAAGTTGAAATGGTTCCAAGCCTACTTAAATTTTCTGTTTCAATCTGCTATTACTTACCGTAGATTCCCATTGTTTGCTTTGAAAACTTGGTCACAGATTTGATTATGGACCAGCTTGATGAGTAAAGGAATATGCCTCGGTTCTTACCAAGACCGAGGCAAAAAACTGGGTCTATGGCTTCGGGTATAACCGAGGCCAAAAGATGTACCTTTTGGCCTCGCCCCAATATGCCTCGGTTCCAGACCCGAGGCAAAATGTGAAAAATAACCGGGACAGAAAGCCCTTTCTGCACTGGTGCAGATGGATGAGGGACATGTGGTCTTGTTATAATTGAAAGCTTGTTGTGAGGTTTAAACCATACATGTATGGTGCAGAAACCTCTTTTCCACACTCTTTTTATAAAAGCTATTTTATTTTTAGATACTTATCTATTTTCAATAATTTTACTCTCTTTCCGATATATTGAGGAGTTAGATCCAAAAAAAAAAAACTTAAATATTTTATGTAACACGATGGTCTTGGTATTTGATATAGTTATTGAAGGGATATTTTTTCAGGCATTGAAGAACTCAACTTTTAGTTAACTTAAAAGTTCTCATAAAAATTTATTGGTGGGTCAAACAATTTTAATTCCGGTATATCCATATGACTTCATCGTCCATATGTTTATTTGAAAATAAATAGATTTTAAAAAAGAAATTGTTTATTTTATTTTATTTTTCTTAAAAAGTGTTGGAAGAAAGTTATGAAGGGTTTGAAAAGTATAAGAGGTGTTGACATAAATTCGGATGCTCCTACAGAAATGTAGGTGATGAAATTGAAAAGTAGGAGTGCCCCACGTGGAAAAACCAAAAGGTTAAAAGCGCACCTCTCTCCACCAATTGAGTGTCAGAGTTTAAAAAAAGGTTAAGCAAAGGAATGGAGAGACTGTGAAGGAAAGCAAGCAATAGCGAGGGAGGGAGGGAAGGTGTGCTTCAAGCCAAGTATTAATGGCAAACTGTATGCTGGCAGATACACATTCAACAACTGTAATAAAAAGCTGCATTCTTTCGCTTCGCTACCTCTCACTTTTTATAACACTTTCATTTAACAAGTTTCAACTTTCAGAGCTAACCAACTTCACCTCACACTTTCTCTCCTTCCAACCTTCACCACAAATCTTTAAACTTCATCATCATCATCATCATCATCATGCTGAAGCTTCAAAAGGGTCTCTCAGAGCACCACCAGCTTAATTGATCTCAACAACTACCCTCCTCGCCATTAATATTATTAATTACAGAGAGATAGAAGGAGCCTCTTCTCTCCTTTCTTTCCTCTCCACTAGTCCTTTTCCAACTTTCTTTTCTTGGCTCGGTGTTTAGGCTTGGAAATAACCATGAAACTCAGATTTTCTTTGTGCCCTTTGCTTTGCTCCTAATGGTTTCCTAGTTTTTGTTCTACTCATTTCTTGTTTTTACTCGGCGCTGAAAAAGATATGGGTGTTCCTGGGAGAAAGGGGAGATGCTCCTGTTCAGCTCCTTCTGATAAGGACCATCTTCTTCTCCTTCTCATTCTCTTTCTTCCCATGCTTCTGCCCATGGTTGAATCCAGAACGCTAAATTACACCAGACATACGCAAACCAGTACCCTCAGACTCCAAAGGATTACCAGGCACTTGGACAAGATCAACAAGCCTCCTGTGCTCACCATAGAGGTAATAATAATAATAATAATAATAATAATAATAATAATAATAATAATATTGTTACTATATATATATATATATGAATATAGAATATTTTAGGGTACGTTGATGAGTGGTTGAGATTTTAATGGGCAAATAAATGTTTGTTTCCCTTCATTATTACGTAACATTTAAGTATTGTTTTGGCGTGGGTTGGTATTGCAGAGTGCAGATGGAGATGTTATCGATTGTGTTCACAAAAGAAAACAACTGGCTTTAGATCACCCCCTTTTAAAGAATCACAAGATCCAGGTATACGTGTACAACAAACCTAATTAATTTGGCACCACCCTCTTTATATTTGCTTTCCTTGCACTTCACTCATCTTCGTCTACTTGTGATCATCCCCAAAAAGTACTGTTATGTTAAAAGTGTGGCGTTATTTGATGGATGTTATAGAAAATGCCAACGGAGATGCCAAGGGGAATGATGAAAGTGAATGAGGGAGATGAAGGAGAAAGCATGGCATGGCAAACGTGGCACTTGAATGGGACACGGTGTCCAAAGGGAACGGTTCCGATACGACGGAGCACGGTGCATGACGTGCTGAGAGCAAAGTCTTTGTATGATTTTGGGAAGAAACGTTCACGACTTGTTCCTCTTTCTCGCCGCAACGATGCCCCTGATGTTCTCAGCGCCAATGGCCATGAGGTATATAACCTTTTTACTCTACAAAAGTGTAACTTTTCAGAAATAGATCTACCAGGTGTTGCAAGAACACCGAATCCTTTTAAATAATTTGAAGATTGCTTTCATTCTACTTCAACTTATTGTACTAATATTCTCAACGTGTATTTTATTATAATTAAAAAAGGGTTTTGACCTTAGAATCAGTAATTATTGTTTTTTTATTGATTATAAATTTGTGGAACGCAGCATGCGATCGCATATACGGGGTCGTCGCAAGAAATGTACGGGGCAAAGGCAACAATAAACGTATGGGATCCATCAATTCAAGTGATGAACGAATTTAGTCTTTCACAGCTTTGGATTCTTTCAGGATCCTTCGATGGCACTGATCTTAATAGCATCGAAGCTGGATGGCAGGTACTTGTTCCAATTCCAACACTCTTTTGTCCCCTTGTCTGTTTCATCATCAAAATACACAATTACACAAGTTCAATAAAAAAATATTTTCTTTAATCTTTAGAAAGAGGATGAACGATGAATGATGAGTTCTCATTAAAATACTATATTAAGAAGCAATTATTATTATTATTTTGTAAAGTTGATTTTCAATTGGTTCCTTGAAGCAGCCAACATGAATTAATTAGAATGCATGTGATACACGACACATTACATTAATTCAATAACTGCGTGGAGAAAAAAAAAATTGTAATTTTATGAAATATTGGATCTTTGAAGCTTTGATGATTGTACTAGTCAGGTCAGTCCGGAGCTCTATGGTGACAGCAGACCCAGATTGTTCACTTATTGGACGGTTAGCATTTCTTTCTTTTTACAACAGTTTCATTATAAGAATGTCCAAAAAATAGTATGTATGACTAAATAAATATATCTTTTGCGCTAAAATGATCATGGTATGTGAAGTAAAATATGAATTAAGTGGAATTTTTATAGGTATTTATGAAATTTTGTGGTGATGCAGAGTGATTCATATCGTGCAACCGGATGTTACAACCTTCTCTGTGCTGGGTTTATTCAAACAAACAGTAGAATAGCCATTGGAGCTGCGATTTCTCCTGTGTCTTCCTATGGTAGCAACCAATACGACATTACAATTCTCATCTGGAAGGTGAGTGTTGAAATGAATGTTTGGTCGAAAATTAAGGATGTTTTATTGACATGTTTAAGTTGTGTGATGAATCAGGATCCAAAAGTAGGGAACTGGTGGATGAGTTTTGGTGATAAGACATTGGTGGGGTATTGGCCGGCGGAGCTATTCACGCACTTAGCAGAGCATGCAACGATGGTGGAGTGGGGAGGAGAGGTGGTGAACTCACGGAGCAATGGGCAACACACGTTCACACAAATGGGTTCTGGGCATTTTGCAGAAGATGGTTTTGGAAAAGCAAGCTACTTCAGGAACCTTCAGATCGTAGACATGGATAACAGTTTGAGTTCTGTGCAGAGCATCTCAACCTTGGCCGAAAACTCTAACTGTTACGACATCAAGAGCTTCTACAGCAACGAATGGGGCACTTACTTCTACTATGGTGGCCCAGGGAACAATCCACAGTGCCCATGAAAACTATAACGAAAGTGCATATCAATTGTCATGCACTGCAAATACACTTCACTTTCAAATTACTCCATCTCTCAACACCCCAAAACAAAAAAGTTTATCTCATATAATATATATTTCTCTTACATTCTTTACTTGTACGTATTTTCATTTCTTGTTTCTACCACTTCACTCTTTTCTTTTATTCAATCGCCGCAAGGCCAGGAAAGGAAATTTTCAGATGTAGTCAACAATATCGATGCAAAAGGAAAAAAACGATGGCAAATGGCAAGTTTTGAATCTAAACATGATGTCTCAAATTTTACTCACGGTCGATTTCTTTCTTTATAAGTTCTTTTTTTTTTTCTTTTATAAGAAACGAGATTCATAATATACATTCCCATATATTACAACAAAAACATGTTAATTATATTTTTGTTTCCTTTATACTCTTGAAATATAATTTTGGTAAACAAAATCAACTTGATTCTTAGTCAATTGATCCGGCAAATTACTATTTTTCAAATCTAAATTAGAGTGTTACTTTCAAGTTTCCACGGTCAAAATAAAATTTGTAAACGGTTTATATTGTAGATAAGTATATTCAACTCAATAAATTCTTTTTTAATATTGATTTCAATTAGGAATTCGTGTATTTTTTTCATTAATCATAATTTTTGTATTTTTATATAAAGATGAAGTAGTGTATGGAGATTAAATGGTAGGAAAGAAAGAAACGAGGAAATAAATATGGATTGAAGTGATCAAATTGAAAACGTAAATTGCAATAAACTAAATTATCAAGGCTAAAATAAAAACTAATAAAAGGAATTTAGAAAAGTGATAACTCTAATTTCGATAATCATCATTGGATTTGACATTTTTATGAATGTTTTTGGAGTGTTTAAATTGTAAATACAATTTGTCACATCTTTTTTATATTTGAATAGTCTATTTTTTTTCCCTTTTTTTCTCACATTCAAGCTAATAAAATTAAAAAAATATATAAATTATAATTGTTTTAAAATCACCCTCTTGTGTAGTCGATTATGCCTACTCAACCATGTTTTGCAGGAGTTATCATATGTTTGCTTACCTTTCAATCTCACATTGTTCCTTTTTTCGATTTTGTCAAACAAACGATTTTCTCGATGCACTACTTGAATTCGTAACCATTCTTTCTTCACTTCAACTCTTATGTTGGCTTTTATTTCGATTTCCTCTACTTGAGTACCTTTTGTCACATCCTTCTCTTGATCTTGTTCTCAACATCTTTCTTTTATACTATTCATTTCGATGTTTTCACCTTGATACCCTTTTTTGATGTTTCTATTTTGATAACCTCAACAATTTTATATTATTAGAGTAAGAAAATAAAGATGAATATGAAAAGGGAAATAATTAATTCTTCTTTTATATCTATATTTCTTTATGATCTAATACCATAAAATATAATTAACATGGTTTTGTTATAATATATTTGAAATATACCAACATCAATCAAATTATATGTTAGTAGATAATTTAACATTTTGGTTGGTTTTAATATTAATTGACAATTAAAAAATAACCTTAATCCCAAAAAAATTATTAAATTGTTTAGATGTTCTAATTTGTGAAAATATAATTAGAGTAAGAAAATAAAGATGAATATGAAAAGGGAAATAATTAATTCTTCTTTTATATCTATATTTCTTTATGATCTAATACCATAAAATATAATTAACATAAAATATAATTAACATGGTTTTGTTATAATATATTTTAAATATACCAACATCAATCAAATTATATGTTAGTAGATAATTTAAAATTTTGGTTTGTTTTAATATTAATTGACAATTAAAAAATAACCTTAATCCCAAAAAAAGTATTAAATTGTTTAGATGTTCTAATGTGTGAGACCTAATGAAAGACGGTAAGTTCTTTCTTGCAAGTTTAAAAACACAAATATATGTTATGCAAAAATTAGTTGAACTCTAGATTATTTATAGAGCCGTTAAAGTGGGTCAGAACCCGTGGGCCAACCTGGCCCACTATGGGTTCGAGTCGGGTTGGGTTAAATTTTTTTTACAAATTTCAGTACGAGTCAATTTTTTACCCGGCCCACCAAGAACTCGGCTCACCCAGATTGAACCCGTGGTGGGTCGGGTTGGCCCACCAACCAGCATGGTGACACATATTATGTTGGACTTTGCAATGTTGGGTTGTTTTTTTAACCAAACACATTGGTGGGTTGGCAAATGGAAACCTAGCTTCAACTAATAAAAGTATAATTATTGAAAAAAAGTATAATTAGTTTGCTGAAAAAAGTATTGTATTCAATAAAAGATTGGGTAAGTCACAGGAATGTTTTGATCTTAAATAGTAATTTGTATTTTTATTTATTTATTTTGGTTTGTATTGGAGTTTAACATCATTTTGGATTATATTGAGATTGTATTCAAGTTTATTTAAATTTTATTCCGAAATATAATTTCTCACTTAAGAAAAACAAATATTTTTTAATTAAGTGGAATAGTGAGTCAACCCGTTTAACCCACCAACCTGTGGTGGGCCGAGCCGGGTTCAAATTTTTCCAGTTCGCTAATAAGTGAGTCGAGTTGGGTTGACCCATTAAGTGACCAACCCGTGGTGGACCAGGTTGGGCCAGGCCGGACGGCCCATTCTGACAGCTCAAATTATTTAACAATTTTTTCTTAACATATTGGTTTAAATATACATTTGGTCTTTATTTTTGTTGTTTTTATTTAATTTGGTCTTCACTTTCATTTTGCATTTAATTAGATATTCTTTTTCATCAAATTTTGGTCAATTTGATCTTTTTTACTAATGGTGTTTAAATAGTACATGTCACGTTTAGCTCATGTTTTTTTTTTTTTAATTTTAAAAACAAAATTGTCCACATGTCAAGTCACAATTATGCCACGTGTCAAAGTCAATACCATACGTCAGTTCGTGATTGTGTAATTTTTTTTGTTTAATTTAGTCTTGATATTCATTATTTTTGTTCAATTTAGTCCCTATATTCACTATTTTTGTTCATTTTCGTCCTAATTTTGGTTAAAATGAATCAATTTTGTCCCTTTCAAATTAACATCAAATTTAATATCTTTTATAAAAAATTATACTAATATTTTTTCTAAAATTGATATTTTATTAATTATTTTTGAAATTCATTTATAAATTATTAAATTTAAGGCTTAATTCATCTTTTGATCCTCTAATTATGATGTATGATTCATTTTGGTTCCCTAATTTTTGTAAGATTCAATTTAGTTCTCCAGTTTTTTAAAACAGTTTAATTTGGTCCCTCCCGTTATCTTTGGTTAAACGGCGTCAGAATAGTGTAGTTGTGTCACTTTGGAATAGAAACGTGCTAAGTTTTTTAATATCTAGGAATGAATGTACTGTGATGAGGTGGCAACGAAGTATATGGAGGGAGAATTGGTCAACCCTAATTTCACAATTCATCTTCTTTGTGCGGGAGTTCTTCAACATTTGGTGTATGTTGATTGTGAATGATGTCGAGGGAGCACTCTTCTTCTTCTTGGTCGTGTAATTGCGGGGAATGCAAAATCCAAACTCATCCAATCATGGTGGTGGCTTTTCCTCTCACGGTGGAGCACCATATTGCAACTATGGGCAGCAAACACTTCGTCTTCGAATCCACAACCAAGACGACAGCGAACACTTCGTCTTCGAATCCTTCTTCTTCGTTTGGTTTTTTCTGGATTGATTATGCTTCTCCACCTAATCCCCAAATTTGATCTTCAATTCCCTATTTTCAAAGAACCCTAACCCTAACAGATTTACCCCCTTTCAAAACAAAGTTAATTTTTTTAACTCAAGTCCACATCACCCAATCTCAATACACTGCCACCTAATGCACACATGCCACACTATCACATTAAAACAGTTTGTGTTAATTTTTGTAACGTTGTTAACGTCAAGGACTAAATTGAACCTCTTCAAAATACTGAAGGACTAAATTGAACCTCAAAAAAATTAGGGGACCAAAATGAACCCCACATCATAATTAGAGGACCAAAAGATGAATTAAACATAAATTTAATTATAAATTGAATATAATTCTTAGATTTAATTGTTAAATAAAATACAATTATTTAAAATATTATTAGAATATAGTTATTAAATATTTTCTTATAACATTTATATTCTTAAATATTGATACTTTTAAAATTGATATTTAAAAATATTGCAAATATTAGAAATATTTTAGAAAAATAAACTAATATTTATAAAATTAATATTTAAATATAAAATATTTTAGATTTTAATATCTAAAATGTAATAAAAATATTAAATATTTTAGATTTAAATGTCAAATGTTAATATATAAATTTTAAAAATATTTAATAATTATATTCTAATAATATTTTAAATAATTATATTCTATTTAACAATTGAATCTATGAAATATATTCAATTTACAATTAAATATAATAATTTATAATTTAATTTTAAAAATAATTAATAATAATAAATAATATTATTAATTTTAAAAATAAATATATAATATTTATAAAAAACTAAATTTGGTCTCAATTGGAAAGGGAAAAAATCGTTCAATTTTAACAAAAACTGTGACTAAATTGATAAAAATAACGAATATAGGAATTTAATTGAACAAAAATAGCGAATATTGGGATTAAATTTAACAAAATAATATAATCACAAACTAACATGTGGCATTGACATTGACACGTGACACAATTGTGACTTGATACATGGATAGTTTTTTTAAAATTAAAAAAATTAAAAAAATATTGTTAAAAAATGTCAACTATTTAAATACCGTTAATAAAAAAAGAACCAAATTAACTAAAATTTAATAAAAAAATAGGATCTAATTCAACATAAAACAAAAATGAATATAAATCAAACAAACACAATAAAAATAATAACTAAATATATATTTAAGTATGTGGGCTTTCGTCATTTCTTATTTTTATTTAACAAAACACCATCTGCACAAAGATCATTAAATATCATATTTCTATAGTTTTTTCTTTTGGATAATTATGTTAATATTTTATACAATCATAACTATTTGTTTTTGTTTTATTAGAATATTTAATGTTTTATATAGTATTTTATATTGTTAAATGAGATGTTAAATGAAAACTTTGGTTACTATTTTCATTAGTTATTAGTTTATTTTTGTAATATTTGATATAAACAGTTAAATAAAATAATTAATGGATAACTTACTAACAATGAATTAGAGGTACCTAGAATTAAATGATATAAAGAAATGAAAAGCAAAAGAGAAGCAAAGAAAAATGTAAGAGGAAATATAAATGAAATATTTTAGATAAGAAAATAAATATTTTTATTATATCTGTATTTAATTTAATTTTTATTATCTGTGTATTATTATAATTATTATTTTGTTTATTCACAATTTTTTAAATTATAATACTTACTATATAATTGATTATATAGTTATGTTTAATATAATGAAAAAAAGAAGATATTATTTGCATATATAATTGATTATATTGCTATTTTTTTCGCATTACCTCTGTCCAAATATTTGATTATTTTTTTTTTAGAAATAAACGCATAGGTCAGGCCTCTCTCTTTGCCTTTTTGGTCTTTCCTTTCCAAAAACAGACAAGAGTGTATACGAATCAATGATAAAGACACCCTATTGGTTATCCTCCATAGTTTAAATGGGGAATAAAGTCAAGTTGAAATAATTGAACATAACACAATAATTGAACAAGTTGAAATAATGTAAAGAGAAAATATTTTGTAACATTTTTTCTTTATTATTTTTAACTAAAAACTAACTTTTCGGCCTAGCATTTTGATAGACATTTTTTATTTCTATTTTTATCATTTTTTTTTCATAAATTTATATATTTTTTAAGACTTAAATATGTTTTTATTTCTTTAAATCGGAGAACTATTTTTTTTTCTTTTTATTTGATTTTTTATTTTACGATATGTTTATATGTAAGACTATGATGATGGTTATGTTGATGACAAGCTAAATGAAGGTCTATTCAATATTTTTTACCAAGATAAAATTAAATGACAGAATTTTTAAATTTTATTAAGAACTTAAATATAGACTTCCAATTTGATAAGTTATTTCTTTTTGCCTTTCAATTAAAGTTTTTCTATATTCTAGTTTTTAATTTTGCAAAATGCTATTTTTAGTTTATGGGTTAGTGATCATCGGTGGAAATGATACTTCTTAAATTGATTATTCTAAACATCATATTTACATGATCGTAGTAGCATTAAGATGGATAAAATCGATGTAAAAAACGTAGTATCTTTTACACTGGTTATCAACTCATGAAAAATACTATATTGATTAATTATGTACACACTTATGGTAGAATGCCATTGAAAATGTCATAAAAGAAGCTCATAGAGTACTTTCTAATTCAATTAAAAAGAAAAATCAGTGTGATAATATTTTCTTAAGAGTATATACTTTAAATCTCACCCAGTATTAATATAAAATTAATTAAATTATAGTTAATGCACTTATCCGACCAATAATATGACCCAACAATACCCATTGAGCCTTATAAAAATATGGAGTATACACACTCTCATATATAAAATATCCTAACATATCCAAAGACTCGACTCAAGTACTTGGTAAGAAAATTTAACTTAATAAAATTTAACTTTATGATTAATCTTTTCCAAATTTATTCTAAATTTAATCAAATTTAACGTACAATTTGTAAGCCTTTCTTTTTTTCAGTTACTTGTGATGGGCCTGGCCCCTCCGTAGGCCCAAGGGGCAGCCCTTCAGAAGGGCACCTACCCTACCAGCCACCCTCACTTTCTCATTTGCTCTGGTCTCTC
>Ga0214544_1005110_pt1 | contig 25784 bp, 15 predicted proteins | sample CNSS3metaG_FD_160074 | JGI IMG/M metagenome (GOLD analysis project Ga0214544, IMG submission 160074) | Root nodule microbial communities from cowpea collected in UCLA plant growth center, Los Angeles, California, USA - CNSS3 | ecosystem: Host-associated > Plants > Roots > Nodule | place: USA... | reverse complement strand
TTTCAAGTTAAGTATTGATTTTTCCTGATATATTTATTTGAGAAACTTAATATTTGATGGTCATTATAGAAAAAAAAATAAAGTAAAGAAGTTGAAGAAATGGTCACGAAGTTTGATATTGAGAACTTTTCTGAGGACAACAACTTTGGATTATGGAGGTTCAAGATGAAAGTTTTCTTGATACAACAAGATTGTACTAAGACTTCAAAGGGTGATGCAAACATGCTAGTTTTTATGTCTAAGAAGGAGAAGACTAACATGATCAGCGAAGTTAGGAGCACTATAATTCTATGTTTTGGTGCGATAAGGCACCAAGAGAAATCACTAAGGAGAAAATTTCTACATCGATGTGGGTAAAACTTAAGTTATTGAATATGACTAAGTCTTTGGCACACAAACTTTGTTTAAAAAATAATTGTGTTCTTTCAAGATGACTAAGACAAGAACTGGTGAAGCTGACATATTTCTACAAGATTGTGGATGACCTAAAGAACATTGAGGTGAAATTGGATGATGAGGATAAAGCTTTACTTCTTCATAACACCTTTCCTAAGACATATGAGCATTTTAAAGACAGTTTGCTTTTCGGAAATGAGCATATCATTATCACTCTAAAAGAGGTGCTAACCTTGATATGGACTAAAAAGCTTCAAAAGTTTGGGGTCCAATGTGACCTCACACTCGTGAGGACGATCATATTTACTTACCATTATAGACTATTGCTCAAAGTGGAATGATACTTTTTTGAAGTTTAAGGAGTGACACTATGGTGAGTAATAAAAAAGGATCCAAACTAAAAGTGCTTAGAATAGAAAAATGGGCTAGAGGTTTTATTAGGGGAGTTAAATGAGTTTTGCAAGACATAAAGAGGTGTAAAATGGTTCTAGGTACACCACAACCTTTTGGAGAGAGTGAAATGTATGCTACTATGGTTTGGATTGCCTAAGTCCTTATATGGAGAAACTATTAACATTGTCATCTACATGATAAACATGAGTTAACCATTTTCTCTAAAATGCAAGACTCCTATGGAAGTATGGAGTGGAAGGCTTGCAAATTAGGAGAATTGAGGGTATTTGGAGCTTTGGAGTTTGCACATGTAAAGAAAGATAAACTAGAGCCACAAGTTGAGAGGTGTACCTATAATGGATATGTAGAAGGTGTCAATGAATATAAGTTGTAGAGGTTTGAGCCTAGGGAGGCTAGATTCTTTGTTAGCAAAGACACATATTCGATGGGACTTGAATGAAAATGATGTGCAGAGATCTATAGAAAGGGAAAGAGAAAGTCCATGTTGAGGTGTAGCCTTTTCCTAATAGATCAGATGGTATGATGATGTTAGATGATAAGGCATCAAATGACGTAGACCAGCCTCCTCCTTCTTACACAAGAAGGCCCAAACATGTAGATATTGATTATGATTATTAATTTATGCATGATAGGGAAAGAAGGGTTATTAAACCTACAAAGAGGTTTGGATATGTTGACCATATTAACTATGCTTTCACAACAACTAAAAAGATAGACAAGTTAGAACCAAAAAACTTCTAGAAGGCTGTAAAAGGTGTAGAAGGTTAACAATGATTTGTTACCATGGAGGACGAGATTGAATTTTTGAGGAAAAACCACATATGGATGCTTGTTGATCTAATAAGTAACCAGAAAATGGTATGATGCAAGTGGGTGTTCAAGAAAAAGTATGGGTGGCAATGTGGGCCTAGCCCGTCGGGCTGACTCATAGGCCTGCAAAAATGATGCAGGATAGGCCAAGATAGTGGACCTGTAGGCCCGTAGTGGCCCAACCCACATAAGCTCATAGCCCGTGCAGATTGGCCTACAAGCCCGCATAAAAAAAAATAATGAAAAAAAATTGCACTTATGTATATCAATTACTTTTTTTCTAGATTCTTGCATTAACATTCCAAATTCTTGTATGACTGGAAAAGACAAGTATTATGTATTTTTTAATGTGCTAAAATTTGAAGAATACATCATGTATGCCAAAGTATAAATATGAATATGATGAAAATGTTGAATTATCAATTTATCATCCAACTTCCCAAAGTCTTTACTTAATTTTTGTGAACTTCGTAAAGTTTCTTAATTTTTTGAACATTGAAAGTTTTATCATAAGAATTTTAAAAAATAAAAAATAAAATAAAATAAACGGGCTGGCCTGCGGGCTTGCTTTTATGCAAGGTGGTTAGACTTTTCACCGCATTGAAAATGTGGGGCGGGGCGTGCTGGGCCTAAACGGGCCAGGCTAACCCGCATTGCCACCCTTAGAAAAAAAAAAGAGAATACCAAGTGTGGAGGGACAAAGGTTCAAGGCTAGAATGGTGTTGGAATAATTAGACTTGAAGAAGATTTTCTTGTATGGAATCTTAGAAGAGACTATCTACACGCAACAACCCAATGGGTTTGTTGAAGGGAAGACAAAGGTTTGTCTCTTGAATAGATCATTGTATGGCTTGAAACAAAGTTCAAGGAAATGGTATAAGAGAATAAGAGGAGTAGTTATGATAGCTACGTCTACATCTTGAAAAGAGAATAAGAGTCTTTGGTGTTCTTACTTTTATATATAGAAATATAAAAATGAACCAAATGAGCTCAAAGAAAAATGGAGCTTAAAGCTTGAAATGGAGGATCTTGGTCTCGTGAGATGTAGATTGGGAGTAGAGATATAGAGGGATCAAACGATTAAGGTGTTATGTTTGTCCAATAGGGATACTTGTAGGATGTGGTTGAGAGGTTTAGGATGTATGAATCTAAAGTTGTGGAAAAACCTTTAAGACACTACACAAAGCTTATAGTTGGTCAAACTCCTAGTACTAAGAAGAAAAGAAGGAAGATGAAGACTACTACATATGCTAATGGAGTACAAAGCATAATATATGATGGTTTGTAGTAAACCAGATATTGTGCATGCTATTAGTGTGGTTAGTTGATTCATGACAAATCTTAGACATATTCATTAGGATGACTTAAAGTGGGTTATGAGATATTTGAGAGGAACATTATCATTTGATATAGTATATAGATAATCTACCCACGATAAGGCTACTATAGAGGGGTTTATAGACGTTGATTAAGTAGGGAACGTTGATACTAAAAAGTCACTTTCTTAGTATGTTTTTAAGTATTTGGTGTTATAGTTTGCTGAAAATATAATTTACAACCAGTGGTGGCTTTATCTACTACCTAGCCATAGTATATTATGCTTACAAAAGGAATGAAAGAGGCATTGTGGTTGAAAGGGGTGATCGAAGAGTTAGGAATTATGCAGGTCTATCTGGCTTATCACTATGATAGTAAAGTGTCATTGATCTAGCTGATTGATGAGTTCATATTTTTGTCCTCATTTGGTATTTAATAGTGGAATTTTAATTGATTTTTGTGCTTAAAAGATTAATTAAATTGAGATTTCTTATAATTGAGTTTATTGAGCATGAGATACAAAAAGATGTTAAAAATAGCTTTTTAGTTATATAAATGTTCTTTGGATATTTTGAGGTGTGTTAGTGCAACTGTAGCTAAGTTGAGCTCATGGAGGTGTGAAAATAATTTGATTAAAGCTTCATGACACCTTAGAGACAAATCCAAAAATAGAAATTATCAAAATCACAAAATTTCAAGTGAAGCATTACATGAAGAAGGCATGAAAAGCTCCAAAAAGGGAAGAAGTTTAGCTAAGCCAAGAAGAGAGAATAGGCAACAAAAAATTGGACCTTGCAATTTTATTTATCTTTATGATAGAAGATAATTTAGGAAAAATGTATCTTTAGATATTTTATTTGATATTTTTAAATAATTATATTATTTAATTATATCATAAGATATCAAAAGATAATAACTACCAAATATGTTTAAGTATGGCGAGATCTTCTTAAATCTTTTTATATCTCCACAATAACAAATATATCTTGAAGATATTGAATTATTTAGAAAATAATTTGAGGAGATTGCAAAGGGCTAATTTGGAAATTTAATGCAAATATTAGTTGGTGATAATTTATCATATATCTTTAAGTAATTAATTAATTTAATTATATCTAATATTGATATTATTAATCAACTATATTTGTCAAATAGTCTATATCTCTCCAAATATTTTTAAATATTGATAATCACTATAAAGACAAATAATATTTATCTTTATCTTTATTTTAAAAGATATTTGAGAGATTTTAACAACAGAAAAACCTAGTTCAAGTCCTATATAAAGAGACCCAAGGGGAAGCAGAAAAGGGGAAGCTCATCACATCGGAATTTAGGAACCCTTACCTTGTGTTTGGATGGAGCATTTCAACAATGCTTAGAAATAGAAATGTTTTGTATTTCAATTGATTGCAATTGAATTCCCTTCATTTTCTAAATAACTTGTTTGGATAAAGAAATTAAAATACCTTACATTTCAATTTCTTGTTTGGGAAAAATAATTGATTTTCTTATGAGATAAAATTTATTTTTTACAATATTTATTTCAGGCTTAATAATGTTTTGAGTTCATGATAAATTTGAAAACGCGTTCGACGACCCAGATGGCCCGGCCTGACCCGACTACCCTAGCCGAATTGGTCATGACCCGACGATCCAAATGGGTGGGTCGACCGGGAAACCCAGACAGGCTGGGTCAGCCCAATGATCCGGACAAGCCTGATTGCCCATACTTGTTGGTCGTGCCCGTCAAGTTCGTCAACCTGGCCCGACACGACCCGACCCAACTCGACCCATCTAGATCATTGGCCCGGCTTGGCCCCACTAGGTCGTCAAGCCCACTCGACCTATTTGCGTCATTGGGCCCATTTGTGTCATTGGGCTTGTCCGACCAATTTGTGTCGTTTGATTGGCCCAAACCGGCTAGGTGGTTGGGTCGATCGGGCACATCTAGGTCGTTCGGCCAATTGGGCCCGTCTTGGTCGTTGGGCCGGTCGAACCTGTCTAGGTCATCAGGTTAGTCAGACCCGCCTAGGTCGTCATGCCTGTCCAACCCATCTGGGTTGTCGGGCCCGTTTATGTCATCGAGCACACTCGGCAAGTTTGTGTGGGCTGACACGACCTAGCAAGGTCGTCGGGCTCGTCAAGGTCGTTGGGCCGATTGGGCCTGGTTAGGTCATCAGGTCGGTCAGGCTTGTCGGGTCAACGGGTCAGTCAGGTCGTTGGGTGGTGGAGCTCTTGGTGCGGAATGGATGAAAGCTCCATGAAGTAGACGTGATCCATGGAAGGGAGTGGAAGCAAGTGTTTAAGGCTCTTGCTAAGCATTGGTTTGGACTAAGGTGTTTGAAGGTTTAGCTTAAGAGAAAGCTAAGGGAAGGTGGCTAGAAGAGATGATTCAATCCTTTAGCAAAGGAGACTCTCAAATGCAATAGGGTGGAGTACTATCAACACTATGCTTCTATTGCAAAATTCAAGAGTGTCTACAAATGAGTGAAATTTTGGCTTTTATATGAAGCCATTTACACATGAGAAAGGAGAGCCCTTGGATGGAGTGGGCCTTGATCTTGGCCCTTATATCAAGCTTGGAGAAGGAGGCTTGATCTTGGCCATTGGATGATGCCTTGGAAAAGGAGGAAGCACTCCTAACCCTTGGATGCTTTGGATCCATGAGGTGTAGGAAGAAGTGTTGACTTCCACTTAGTCCACCTTGGCTCTTTTGATAACTCATGGCCAAACTCCTATTGGGCTTAGTCAATTGAACTACTCATTGTTTGACTTATTATTCTAGAAAGCAAAGCCTAAACAATGGGCCAATATTATTGCTATTCTATTGCTCTTTGAGACACCTCTTCAAATCTTCACATCTTCTTTGGCCCATTGAAGAGTATGAGAAGTCCATGTGGGTTTGAGCCATCTTGAGTGAAGCCCAATTGGATCTTTTTGAGCATGCTCCTTGTTATTGGACCTCTTGATGGGCTTGGGCTTGAAGGTGCCTGTGGGCCATGTATTGGGCCTTGAGCATGATTTGGGCCTAGGCGTTGACCCAAGCTATAAGCCTTGTTGGAATCACATCATTGGGCCTGCCCGACACGTCTGGTTCGTCAAGCCCGCCCGACACCTCTAGGTCATCTGGCCCGCCAAACTTGTGTGGGTCATTGAACCTGCTAACTCGTCTTAGGTTTCAGGTCAATTCGGTCCGTCTTTGTCTTCGAGCCCACCTAACTCGTCTAGACCGTTAGTCCCATTTGGGTCCTCGGGCCCGCCAACCCATTTATGTCGTTGGGCCAGCTTGGTCCGTCTGGGTCGTTGGGTCAGCTCGACACATCTTGGTTGTCGCACTCACCCGAACAATGTGGGTTGTCGGGCTTGACCGACCTGTTTGAGTTGTCAATCCTACCCTACCCATATGTGTCATCAGGTCACCCGGTTCGTCTGGGTAATCGGGCTCGCCCGACCCGTCTGGGTTGTTGGGCATGCTCAACTTGTTTGTGTCGTTAGGTCAATCTGATTCGTCTGGATCGTATGGCCAACCCAGCCTGTCATGGTTGTCAGGTTTTCCGGGTCTGTTTGAGATTGAGTCCAAAGTGAGATTGAGTGAGAAGAATTTCAAATTCCTCCTTTTTTTAGGGTATTTGAATTTCTTCTAATTTAGCTAATTGAAATACTTTAAAAAAATGCATGCATTTTAAATGCTTTTTAATTTCTCTATCCAAACAAAGCATTTCATTACAAAGAATTTCAAATTCTCCAAATAAATGAATCACCCTCTTGAATTGCCTCATCCAAACACACGATTAGGGGGGCTAATTTCTTTCTCTCTCCTTTCTTCTTCTATTTTTATTTTATTTTGTGTTCGTTGGGAGACGACTTTGGGTTACTTTACCCTTTCTATTTTGTTGGCTAATTTCTTAACAACATTGAAGTTGTTATAGATAAGTAGTATTAATTTGATCGTGTCAACGATAACGTTATCACTGATCATCAAATTTAGTGTGAGAGGATAACACATATAGATGTCAGACTGAACTTTGTGAGAGACATTATAAAGTCTAGAGATGTTAGAATTGGGAAGATAGCCTCAAAAGAGAATCTTGCGTATGTGTTTACAAAGCCCTTGTCGACATCAAAATTTAGATAATATTTGGAGAGGATTAATATTTTGTTTAAGGACAAAGGAAGACGAGGATAAGAGCTAGGGGTGTCAAAGTGAGCTAACTCGGCTCACACGAGTTGGCTCACTACGGGTCGGGTTAATGAATGAGCCCAACCCGACTCACTTTTTGGTGAGCCAAAAATTTTACAACTCGACTCAATCCATTATAGGTTGGTGGGTTAAGTGGGTTGGCTCACTAACCCATGTATAAAATAAAATAAAATTTGTCATTTTTTAATACCTAAATTTGCAAGATGGATTTAAAAGTAAACCTCGTAAACCAAAAATCAGAAAAAAAATGTATTTAATACAATTTAATAACAAACTATTCCAAAAACATTTTTTTTTCAATCATCTAAGCTTCAAGCCCCCAAGATTCCAAAGGTTGTTGTAGATGTTGGATTCTCTGATGAACAATGCTAATTTCCAACCTCCCTCTTCCCAATTTTAATCCAAAATTGGTTTATAAATTGAGTTTTGAAACAATATTTTTATTGAAGTATAATTGATACAAGAAAAAATAATCATGTTCTAAGTTTTCAGCAACCTAACTATTGGGAGGGAACAACAAGTTCATGACCCTTATGTTGTGCAAGGTTAGTGCACTACTGATCTCAAACCAATGATCATGAACCTCAGAAATATGTTATCAACTAAAGATTCTAGACCTGAAATAAAATGAATAACAAGGACGAATGAGTTATATTTGAATCCTGCAAAATAAAAAAGCTTCAAAATTCATGTTTTACCAAGTAACTTATGCCATAAATACTTCTCCTATTTTCCTTTTTCAAGGAATCTTCCTTGAAAAAGAATCAAACTAAGTTTCTTTTAGAAACTTAGTACCGAGTGTAAAACTTTTTCAATCTCTCGTTGAAATCTTCTATTATAAGGATAGAAGGACCATCAAAATAAAGAAAGTTGCATAACTATTTTACTTCTTTTTGTCCTTCAAATGAGAAACTACTAATGTGCACTTATAATGCTATTAATTTGAGTTGTTAATTCAAAATAATATAAAGGTAAAAATTTTGATTAATACATCGATATCAAAAGTCATCACCATGGATCAAATATATTTCACCAACTTATTTTCTTTAAAAGATAAGATAAGTTAGAGATGATAGAATATTTTTTATTTATACAATAAAATTGACATGTAACAAATCATAATATATTTTACTTCAAAGCTTCTTTTATATATATATATATATATATATATATATATATATATATATATATATATTATCTTTACTTTTAGGCTTAATTAGTCGGATGGTCTCCACTTTGGTAGAGATGTATTAATTTGGTCCCTGCTTTTTAAAACATTTCAATTGTGTTCAAACTTTTGAAAAGGTGTCTCAATTAAGTCCCTTTTAAAAAAAAATTAATAACGGTGTTAATGGAATGCCACGTGTTCATATGTTTTTTTTTTTAATTTTGTATTGAAAAAAATTGCCACGTGTCAGGTCTTTAGTGAGACACATGACACTGCTACTGCCACGTGTTGGTGTCACTACCCAATGTCATTGTTTTGATTTCAATTTAATTTCTAGATATGTCTCTTTGTTTCAATTTAGTCCCCACGTATATCTTTTTGATTCAATTTAGTTCCATTTTTTTAAATAGAGCAAATATTGTCTTTCTTTTAAATTTTAGACCAAATTTATTATTTATATAAATGTTATACTGATATTTTTTATTGAAAAACGTGACTTACAAAATTAAGTACTGATATTTATATTAAGATTTAGTGGTAAAAGTCATGATTAACAAAATATGGGTTAACAATTAAGAAAAATGTAATATGTTAAAATGTCATTTTCAAAAAAAAAATCAATATAACATTATATAAACATTAAATTTGGTCTCAAATTTAGAGAGAGACAATATTGCTATACATTAAAATAAAAATCTGAACTAAATTGAATTAAAGAGACATATGTGGAGATTAAATTGAGATCAAGACAATAACACTTAACAGTGACACTAAGATGTGACATTGCCTTGCCACATGTGCCACCAGGTGACATTAGGGATGTCAACGGGGCGGGTAGGGTACGGATAGTAGCTCCCCCGTACCCTACCCATTGGATAAATATCCGCTTCGTACCTGTACCCATATCCGTACAAGTATCCGTTATGCGGGTATCCACATGTTTTTTTAATATCCACGGATATCCATGGGTACTCGCGGGTATTTACAGAAGAAAAATTTAATATTTAATAACAAATTTTAACCATAAATTCAAATAAAAATAAAATGCATAACATTTCTACATTTCAAACAAAGTGAAAATAACTCATTTAAATAGTGTTGAATGACAATTTACAAATAAATGGAGATTTTTGAAAACCAATTGATAAAAAATAACCCATTCAAAATCAATGTGTTATAATGTTGTAATAATTTTTTTTTAAATTTAAATGAGAGTATAGCACGTACGTGTATCCACATATACGGATACTATGATATCCGTACCCGCTCCATTAACAAACGGGTATAAAAAATACATGTACCCATTATCCACGTGTATCCATTTTCTACGCGTTGTAGAACAATGTTGTACACTCACGTAATATAATATTATATGAATTGCAAATTATTAGATAATGACATTCACACTCAAACTAAACTTATTCTAAATACAAAAAGTATATTTGACACCGTCAAATTACCAACAATATAATAATAAATAAAAGTCTTTTTTCTAAAATATATTATTAACACTTATCATTAATACTAATGTTTATTATTATTTTTAACATAATTAATACATTTTTTATAACTTAAACCATGGATTTTATTTTTAATTTTCAATCTCAAAAGATTAATTTATTTTCCATTTAAATATAACTTTTCAGTATTTTGAAAATTTTTATTGAAATGAATATTAAAATTACAAAGAAATGAAATTAGAAAGAGTTTGGATTCATACATATATAGTATTATCTTTAGATAGAAAAAGTTTAGTAAGACAAAATAATATGCACTCCTCTCTTAAGATATTATAATGTATATTGATTGAATGCACTAAAAAAATAATGTGAAAAATTTGAATTAAGACACGCAAAATGTTGTTTTTAAAAGAAAACAAATCCGTCGCACAAAACAAGATATTCTTCGTATATAAAATCCAATATTTAAAAAAAAATATAAAATAATAAATTAAAATCAATTATATTTGTTATGTATTATTCTCATACTTTATACTATATTGATAAGTAGAAGAAAGTAAATAATAATAAATTTTTGAATAAACTAAACTAAAATAAATGTAATAAAGTTAAAAAAGCTTTCTTTACAATCGTGTCTAAAATCTGATGGCTGGTCTCGTCAATTGGTTACCATTATCATTAACATCATTCCCATTTAAAACATTCCACGCACACTTAGTAGCTCAATAATGTATGGAAAAATAATTACTTTTGTTGAAATTTGTTTAATTAACTGACTTAATTAAGGAGATCGGTGTTTTTGAAATATATATATATTATAAGAAGTGTGAAGAAGAAACAGTGAGAGCTGGAAGCTGATTGGGAGTTTCTGAATGCAAATTGCTATAATGTCCAAAGACCAAATTGGAACTCGACTTTGATTCGTGTGTCTGAAGCTCAACTAGTTGAATACCACTTTGAAAAGCGAAACATCCTTTCACTTTCAACCATTTCATATATTAAAATGTTAACATCTCAAAGAATCCAAAAAATGCCTTCAACTTTGGGCAAAGGGTCCCATTACTAAAACAAGTCCAATCACAATTCTTATGCAACGCGACAAAACATGATTTCATCACACTCTCCCTTCCAGCTGTCTCTTTTACGGCCTTTCTCTTACTTTCTACCTTTCTTATTTCAACTCTTTCATGGATTCAATTTGATAAGACTTTTAACAACAACATATTTTAAATTATCATGTGTAATTTGATTATTACAATTCCATTTCTTTTCGTCACATTAGATTTTCAAATTAATTATTACATATTTTAAATTCACTAAATTTATCATTTCACTGAAATATATACTAATCATCTTCTATACTAAATTTCTAACACACAATTTTTACGTTAAAAATATGCTTCTTTAATTAATTTAATTATATAAAATTAATTTATAAAATAAAATTTACATCTACTTATATATTATAAATTTATCTTATATATACTTGATATGAGATTTTAAATGGAATTTATCTTTTCATAATTGTTTTTTGAGTTAAATATCTTTTGGTCTCTTAACTTTTAGTGAAAATTGGAATTAGTTTCTTTTCAAAATTTCAGTCCAATTTAGCCTTTCAACTTTATCAAATATTTTTTTAACCAAATTTTGTTAAGTTTATTTAATGTTTCAAAAGCATTTTTTAGCTAATCCATATATTTTCGAGTTAACAAAATGTGGTTAAAATTATTAAATCCATATATTTTCAAGAGTTTAATGATTAAATTGGACCAAAATTTTAAAGAGAAACTAATTCTAATTTTTACTAAAAAGTAAGGAACTAAAAATATATTTAATATTTGTTTTTATTATGGTACGTTCCCTTTTTAAATAAGTGAGTGAATATGTAAGAAATCCTGATTTATTTACTAACATAAACAAACTAAAATAGATATACAAGATAGTATGCATTCCGTAAATATCTTGTAGATTAATTGGTGTGATTAGATTAGAATCGAATCTAAATTCAAATGGCCTCAATAACAAGACATTTGTTTGTATTGGTTTCCAAAATATAAATCTCGTCGTATATGATTGGTGAGTGAGAAATAAGGTAGGTGAGGAAAGATGAAAATAAAGAGATATTTGATCTTCGATAGTTAGAATGAATATTTTTAAAAAGATGAGACCTGCTGTTTTTTTTTTCTAATTTATTTTATTATCTATATTTATCCTTTTTATATTGTCATTTACTCTATTTCTCTATTATATCAACGACCACAAAGGTCCATCCAAAGTAAACATTTTTTATGGTGTGATTGGTAAGTGAAAAATAAAGGAAAAGAGATAATTGAAAATAAGTTAGTAGGAAAAGAGAAATAAGTTGGAAATAAATTTTAAAAAATTGGATGTATTACATTATTTCTTACATCTTTTTATTTCTCTCAGGCTTTTCCCCAGCTTTTTTCAGTTAAAAAAACTTTCAAATTTTAATTTGGGGAAAGGGTAAGACACATTAATTGTACTCATCCCAGTAAAAAACTCATGTTCAATCTTTATCATTTGTAAGAAATTATATTATCAAGAGTTTCTAACATAAAATCTATTTTGATAAACTTTTAACATTTGTAGTAAAACAATTTGAAGAAAACAAACTTTAAATGAGTTTTTTTCATATACTAATATTACCGCAAGTTAATATTTTTAATATGTATATAAGTGAATTTAAATTTATGAAAAAATCATATTACTTTTTTCATTTTCCTCTTCTAAAATTACTTATATATATATATTGATAAGTTTCCGGAAATAGATTTATAGGATAATCATGTTACTGGAAAAAAAAAAATAAAGACATTAAATGACTCTTTATCTTTTACTATTCGACGTGTACATGGTTTTTTTTTTTTTTGCATCTATTCCATTTTTCTCCAATACACCAAACTAAACATGAGTGGATTGATTCAGACATTATCGGGTTATCTAATTCAACACACAGTGATTTGATTGGCAAATGGCGTGTGGTTCAGTTGTTCACCAAGTAAATAAATGGAACAGTGACATTATTGAAGATGCATTTTACAATATAATGAAGACCAAATTCATATAATGTTTTGTTTTGTGATGATGAAGTCAACAAGGTCCAATAATGTTGCTGCAAAAGTTGAGTTGGAAGCCAATCGCCGACTTCATTCTTCAGAAATTCAAAGTTCATGTTATTTCCCTGTTAGTACCCATCATTTGGGTGCAAAATTCACGACCCATAATTCTAAAGAAATAAACACGTTTCCGACCCAACGAGGTGGTGAGAGCAAAGTGCAGTAATAATTTCCAACAACAGTATTAAATTTTTGTCTGATTCTTAAAGACCACAAATATCACGTAATGCAAATGCCATGTGTTGCGGTCAGAAACATCCACTTATGGCAAAACCACTAAAGCAAATGTCATGTAAAACGAGTTTTGTTGCATTAGTACAGTTGTACTCCCTACCACTTAGTGCCCCTTTTTTCACAAATTACGTGTCGTTTTTTTTTTTTTCCCAATGTGGGAATTTAAGGTTCTGCTTCAACGATCCTTCTATTTGAACCTTCCTAACCTGAAACTTCTTGCTTCCCCTCATCGCTGAAAAAGAAAGAAAAAGAGGCATATTGAAGGAACTCTTTCTCTGCTTTTAAAAGTGAAGATGAAATAAATTCCTTGCACCCTTCTTCCCGCGTTTGCTTTACAACCCAACTTCATATTCTCCTTATCGATTTGCTTTCTCAGTGCACAACAAAATTATATCTAATCTTAACTTTCATTAATATTATATACCTATGTGTTTGGAGTTTAACAGTGAGTTAAAATCAAGTCTTCTATAGAGTAAAAGTTCGAAAATTGAATAATTTATAAAATGAAAGATTCATAAATTCATAAGATTTTAGGTTAGAACAGTGTTAATCTTTTGGTATAGTTTAAATTTTTTTTTGTTAGTTTTTAATTTTTTTTTTTTTCAAAAGGCGTATCAATAATATTAAAATCAATTAATATTATATATGTATAAATTTTCAGTGTGAATTTAAATTTTATATCGAATAAAAATGAAAAAGTTAAGTTAAAAGAAAAACATTCGTATAAATAAGTTTTATATAATATAGAAATCAGAAAGCTAAACACTTCATAAAAAAAATCAATAAACTCATAATATTTTGTATTAAAGATAATGTTAATTTTATGTATATACTGAATTTATTTTTTATTAGTATTGTGTCTTCTTACCAAATCATCTCTGGGAAATTTCATCACATCTGAGAAGCTTGTTTTGATTATTAATTTAGACGAGTGTAATATAAGACTTGTTAACAACAATACCTTTAATTAATTGGTTCATACTCAATAATAAATTATAATATAAGACTCGACTTTTTCTTCTATTGTCAATGAAAGTTAAATAGAGAAAAATATATTCGGGGGTTTGACATTCTGTAATTTGTTGTCACAAGTTTTCGATTATTCCATTCCATTACCAACTAAACACAATTAAAAAGAGGTTTAATGGGAAGTGATCTGAATGGAAGATTAAGTAGAACTTCAAGGTTTGACCCACGATAGTGAAAAAAATAGGATTTTACTTTGGGACTTTTTTATTATTTTTCATTGACGTAACTAACATTTATTCTTTACCTTATGCTTTCAGCTTGAGAAAAGGACAGAAATTTAGGTTGTCACTTTCTAAACTACATTGAATGGAATTTGATAATCTCATCGCAATGGAACATGGAATCGCTCTCTCTTTATTTCATTTTACAGCTAATAATATCAAATTAATTGTCGTTTGCTCTTGTTACATTTAAGAATAAAAGTTTGACTAATGACCTAAATTACAAAATTCAACTATCCATTCTTTTATTTTATTGGTAAGGTTTAGATGTTAATAGATCTCATTCCATTTAAAAAACCAAGCCTTCATTTAGCGTCGCCTCTTTCCTTACATATCCTTACATATAATATAATCAAGAGGATCTTTCAATGTAAAATTTAAGTAGAAACCACAAGATCCCATAAATCATATGAAAGAAAAAATAGCTTATCCATAATTATACATATACTAGTGTGCAACGCAAAAGGCACCAAATTTTAAAAATTAAAAATTATAGTATATTTATTAAATTAATTTGAAATTATAAAAATATAATAAAATTTAATATAGTCATGTTTTGACAAAATTGAGATTTAAAAAAAATGAAACAAGAACAAACCTTTTAAAAGATATATTTGTATTTATGTTTGATAGTCTTACTTTTGGTTTTGAAGAGATCTTCATCTTCTCTTACTTGTTGAAGATTTCATTCATCTCGAAAATTTGAAAAAAAGAGGGAATGATGTTAGTCTTTAGAGTAAAAATCAAACCTTTTGAAAATGATCTTCATCCTAAAAATCTCTTTGATCTTCTTCTTCTTGAAGGTTTCATTCATCTTGAAAACAAAAACAGAGCTACTCTGAGATAAAAATATTAACCATTGCAAACCATATAAGAGAAAAGAATAACCCATATAAACAAAAAAACACGAAAATGATAAAAATCAAACCTTTGAAAAAACTGGGGAATGATCTTCGTCCTTCTACCTATAAAAACCAAACCTTTTATCTCGAGGCACACCTACATCTCTAAATTTTTTCATCTTTAAAACAAAAACAAAATTAAAACAGAGAATCATAAACACAACACAAAAATCAAACTTTTTAAAAATCAAATGTAGTTTGCATCACCACAAAACAATAACCTATTGTGTTCTTCAAACAGAAGCTTCTACCTTTATCGTCTTTCCTCAAACAGTTCATCCATATGGCAAAAAACATTCATCTATTAGAGAAAAAAAAACAGAAAAAAAATATTTAGATCTGGGAGAAGAAAAGATCTCAAGAAGAAAAAAAGCTTATACCTTTATTGTGTTCTTGAAACCATTCATCCTTATGCTAGAAAACATTCATTCATCAAAGAGAAAAACAACATAAAAAGTATTTAGATCTAGGAGAAGAAGAAAAGATCTGTGAGAAGAACAAAAGCTTCTATCTTTATTGTGTACTTGAAAAAGTTCATCCATCTGCCATAAAACATTCATCAGAGAAAAAAAACATAAAAAGGTATTCAGATCTAGGAGAAAAAGAAAAGATATTTGAGAAGAAGAAAAACTTATTTATTGTGTTATTGAAATAATTCATCCATCTACCAGAAAGCATTCATTTATTAGAGAAAAAACAAACATAAAAAGTATTTAGATGTTGGAGAAGAAGAAAAGATCCACGAGAAGAAGAAAAACTTATACCTTTATTGTGTTATTGAAATAATTCATCCATCTGCCAGAAAGCATTCATTTATTAGAGAAAAAAAAACATAAAAAGTATTTAGATGTTGGAGAAGAAGAAAAGATCCACAGGAAGAAGAAAAACTTATACCTTATTGTGTTATTGAAATAATTCATCCATCTTCCAGAAAACATCCATTCATTACAGAAACAAAAAACATAAAAAAGTATTCAGCTGTCGGAGAAGAAGAAAAGATCCACAAGAAGAAAAAAAGCTTATACCTTTATTGTGTTATTGAAATAATTCACCTATTTGCCAGAAAACATTCATTCATTAGAGAAAAAAAAACATAAAAAAGGATTCAAATGTTGGAGAAGAAGAAAAGATCCACGAGAAGAAGAAAAATCTTCTACCTTTATTTTGTTCTTTAAATAGTTCATCCATATGCTAGAAAACATTCATTCATCAGAGAAAAAAAAACATAAAAAAGTATTTAGATTTAGGAAAAGAAGAAAATATCCACGAGAAGAACAAAAACTTATACCTTTATTATGTTCTTGAAACAATTCATTCATCTGCTAGAAAACATTTATTCATTAGAGAAAAAAAACATAAAAAATATTCAAATATGTGAGAAGAAGAAAAGCTTGTACCTTGTATAAGTAGAAAAGAACCGATAGAAGCAGAAAACCTTGTACATTTGTTGTCTTCTTCATTCTCAAATCTACCATGTTGTGTTGTTTTGTGGTTGACGCGGGTGTTATGGTTATTGGAGAGTGAGAGGAAGAGAGAATGGTGAGAGGTTGACGGAGGGTGAGTGTTAGAGAGAGAAGAGTGAGAGGTTGACAAAACGAATTTATGAGTGAAAGATGAGAGACAAATTTAGGTCAACACGTTTTATTTTTCATTATTGAATTTTTTTGTGCAAAATTTTAAATGAATGACATGTTAGTGTTATTTCTGATCGTGGTAAAAAAATTTGAATGATTATAGTGTAGATATATTATTATATTAAGAACTTATTGATTGTTAGTTCTCTATTTGTATATAGTATTGGATTAGATATGATGTATAACTATATTGATTTTGTGTTTTCATATTAGAAAAAGTAATCTTCCACTTTGTTACTAAAGAGAAATAGAAAAAAAAAAGTAAAAAGTGTATTAAAAGATTAAGTGTTAGCATACTTAATGTCCGTCTTTAACAAGAGTAACTGTGGTGGAGAGCATCTCAAGAGGGATTGTCTAAAACCCTCAGGCAGCTCGGGTGGTGGGGGTAGCACTGGCAAGTGCTATGTTTGTGATCAGACGGGGCATTTTGCACGTCACTGCCCTAACAAGAAACCAGTTGAAAGTGCGCCAACGAAGAAGCCAATTGGGGAGCGACCTAGAGCACCGGGTCGTGTGTTCCCCTTGATGACTACCAAGGCAGCCTAGTCAGGTAACTTAGTACAAACTACTTATTTGTTGTTTGATCACGAGGTTGTTGTGTTGTATGACTCAGGAGCTACCCATTCATTCGTATCCAATGAATGTGTAAGGAGGCTCAGTCTAGTGATGCGAGAGTTGGCGTGCGAGTTAATAGTTGTGACACCAACGTCTGGAGAGGTATCCACCACGTCTGTTTGTGTGGGATGCCCTATGGAGGTGGCAGGCCGCAAATTCAATGTGAATCTCATTTGCTTACCAATGGAAGGGTTGGACGTGATTCTGAGTATGGATTGGTTGGCCAGCAACCACGTGGTGATCGATTGCGGGCAACGCAGAGTGGTATTCCCAAATGCAGAAGGACTGGAATTGATATCATCGAACCAGGTAGAGAAGGAGATTGAAGATGGAGCTACTTGCTTTATGATACTAGCTTAGACAGAGAAGAAGAGTACTACAGAAAAGATTAGTATGATTCCAATGGTAGTTGAATACGTAGATGTTTTCCCTGATGAAATCCCAGAATTGTTGCCGAGCAGGGATGTGGATTTCACCATTGATCTCATCTCTGGAGCTGGCCTAGTATCTATGGCACCGTATTGGATGGCGCCAGCTGAGTTGGCAGAGTTGAAGAAGCAGATTGAGGATCTGCTTGAGAAGAAGTTTATCTGACCGAGTGCATCACCATGGGGAGTATCGATATTGCTTGTGAAAAAGAAGGATGGCAGTTCCAGGTTGTGTGTTGACTACCAGCAACTGAATAAGTTAACAATCAAGAATAAGTACCCACTGTCGAGGATTGACAACTTATTGGATCAGTTGAGAGGAGCTACGGTGTTCTCTAAAATTGACTTGAGGTCTGGCTATCATTAGATCTTAGTCAAACCAGAGGATGTGCAGAAGACAACATTCAGGTCTCGCTATGGTCACTATGAGTATGTGGTGATGCCGTTTGGGGTGACAAATGCTCCTGCTATATTCATGGACTACATGAGCAAGATATTCTGACCGTACCTGGATCAGTTTGTCGTCATGTTTATTGATGACATCCTGATATATTCTAAAAGTCGGGATGAACACGCAGAGCATCTGAGAGTGGTGCTGGGAATTCTTAGAGAGCATCAGCTTTATGGGAAGCTATCGAAATGTGAGTTTTGGCTGGATGAGGTGCAATTCTTGGGGCATGTGATATTAGCCCAAGGAATAGTAGTAGACCCGACTAAGATAGAGACAATGGTGAAGTGGGAGAGGCCACAAACAGTTACAGAGGTACGAAGTTTTATGGGTCTGGCAGGTTATTACAGGGGCTTTGTGGAAAGGTTCTCCAAGATGGTGAGTCCACTAACACAACTCACTAGAAAGGATAAGCCTTTCTCTTGGACAGAGGAGTGTGAGGCCTGTTTCGAGGATATGAAAAAGAGGTTGACTACTGCACCAGTATTGGCGATCCCTAACACAGATAAGGTGTTTGAGGTTTACTATGATGCCTCATATCAGGGGTTGGGTTGTGTGCTAATGCAAGATAAACGACATGTGGCCTATGCATCAAGACAGTTGAAGGTGCATGAGAAAAATTACAGGATGCACGACTTGGAGTTAGCTGCAATGGTTTTTGCCTTTAAGACTTGGAGGCATTATTTGTATGGAGCTACGTTTCAAGTATTCAGCGATCACAAAAGTTTGAAGTACTTATTTGATCAGAAAGAGCTGAATATGAGACAGAGACGTTGGATGGAGTATTTGAAAGACTATGATTTTAAGCTTTTATACCATCCAGGTAAAGCCAATGTCGTTGTTGACGACTTGAGTAGGAAGAGAGTTCACATATCTGCTATGATGGTGAAAGAGTTTGAACTTATAGAGAAACTGCGGGATATGAACTTGAGTGTACACACAGGTGTTGATCATATACGGTGCAACATGTTGCAGATCACTAATGAATTCTTAGACGAGGTTCGGGTGGAACAGGGTAAGGATCCAGAACTACAACAGATAATTGGTGAGTTGGATACCGAGAAGAGGAAGGATTTCAGGATGGGTAAGGATGGCATCCTGCGCTTTAGAGAGATGGTGTGTGTACCCAGGAGTCGGGTATTGAGGAAAATGCTCTTGGATGAAGGGCATAAAAGTCGTCTTAGCATACATCCATGTATGACTAAGATGTATAAGAATTTGAAAGCGACCATCTTGTGGACGAGTATGAAGACGGATGTGGCCGATTATGTCGCTTCCTGTTTGGTATGTCAAAAGGAGAAGATTGAGCACCAAAGGTCGGGTGGCACGTTGGAGCCTCTTGACATTCCTCAGTGGAAATGGGACAACATTTCCATGGACTTTGTTACCCACTTACCGCGGTCTGTGAGGGAGCATGACTCGATCTGGGTTATTGTAGACAGATTGACGAAGTGTGCTCACTTCTTGCCAATTAATCAAAAGATGTCATTGGATAAGCTAGCAGAGTTATATGTCAGGGGATTGTCAGACTTCATGGTGTGCCAGCGAGTATTGTGTCTGATAGGGATCCGGGGTTCACCTCAAGGTTTTGGCAGTCACTATAGAATGCCTTGGGTACTCAGCTAAGAATGAGCTCGACATATCATCCTCAGACTGATGGTCAGTCTGAGAGAACCATACAGTCTTTGGAGGATTTGCTGAGAACATGTGTCCTGGATCACCTCGGGACGTGGAGTAATATGTTGCCCCTAGTGGAGTTCACTTATAATAACAGCTACCATTCTAGTATTGAGATGGCACCGTACGAGGCATTGTATGGTAGGAGATGTCGGCATCCCTTGTGTTGGCAGTAGGATAGAGAGTTTGTGGTGCTCGGGCCAGAGTTCTTACAACAGACTACTGAGAAAGTAAGGGTGATACAGGATCAAATGCGTGCAACTCAGAGTCGGCATAAATCCTACGCAGATAAGAGGAGGAGGCCACTCGAGTTTGACGTTGGTGACCATGTGTTCCTTAAGGTTACACCTACAGCAGGCATTGGGAGAGCACTGAAGTCGAGGAAGTTGACCCCTCGATTCATCAGTCCGTATCAGATTACGAGGAGAATCGGACAGCAGCATACGAGATTGCCTTGCCACCTCACTTGGCAAATCTGCACAACGTCTTCCATGTATCACAACTGAGGAAGTACCTGGCAGATCCTACTCATGTGCTGGAGCAGGACGATGTCTAGGTGTGCGAGGATCTGACTATAGGAGTTGGACCGGTGAGAATTCTGGATTATCAAGTCAAACAACTCAGAGGGAAGGAGATTCAGACTATGAAGGTTCTTTGGGACGAGGCAACCTAGGAGATGACTTGGGAGATGGAGGATCTTATGAGGAAGTCTTATCCTCACCTAATTACTGGTAAGTTCTATTTTTCGAGGACGAAAACTTTTCAATGTGGGGGGAATGTAAGACTCGTGAAAATTAATTAGTTAAATAATTAATTAATTAATAAATGATGGTAGTGGGAGCCTTTATGGCATTAAATATTGATTGGTGTGACGTGGAATAGTACTAGCTCAAATGGTTGAGAGTACTTTGATTGTGTGAGAGGACTTGGGTTCGAGTCTTATGTATGCCATTTTTGTGTTGTTTGATTTTTATTAATTTTTAATAAAATGTATGATCATGTTGGGTGATAACGTAGTTCTACAATTATGTGAATTGTCAAGAAACATGATTTGGTTGAGTGGTTGTGCATTGATTTGATGATAAGCTTGATCATGGGTTTAAAGCTTGGTGAACCCAAATTTGACTCTCTTTATGCTAATAATTGATTTTGACTTGAATATGAAAGGGTATAGAAGACCCTAGCAGAAGGGGCAGCCAAGAAAGGCTGAAAAACAACTAACAATGGACTTGAATAGCAATTAACTCCATCATAAAACCCAATTTCGTTTTGTTTTTTGCATTAACCTTGCATTAAGGCCTTTAAAAGACAAAATTTGAGAGAGAAAAAGGGTTTTGAGAGGCTGTTTTCAGAGAGCTCTGTGAGGTGCACGAATCTAAGGTAAAATAGAGAATTGTGAGGGAATTAGAGAGAGGTAATTGAAGTGGTGATAAGGCAAGCCCTTGGTGATCAAAGGAATTCCCCAATTTCAGAAGTTAAGCAAGGGACTTTTAGGTTAGGGGAGTTGAACTCGAAATCCTGGTTTAATTGTATTGTTTTACATAATTGTGTTGTGTGCGTACCCAAATTTTCGTGCCTAAATTGATGGGATGTTGTATTGGTTGTTCTGGTGGCATTTGATCAAACTCTTTATACAATTGTATGGGAATAATGAGGGTTTGGGTACTGAAATCGCAACTTATGCTTTAAACTTGAATTTTGGGAAGTATTTTGGATCTGAATTATGTGTACATGTTTAGTGCATTGTTCTGGATTGTTTGGCATGAATTGGAGTCTGCATGTCTCGCTCAAGCGAGCCAGGCTCGCCTAGGCGAGATATGCAGGGACTCGTACCCCTTTTTTGCTTGAGGCTATCGCTCAGGCGGAGGATTTTTGGGTTGGGTGAAAGGTCATCTCGCTTAGGCGACTGAGTCTCGCCTAAGCGAGAACTCGAGAGGGTTGGGTGATTTGGCTTGGGCATCCTACTCAAGTGGGGATCCCATTTTTGAGCGAAAGAGTGTCTCGCTCAGGCGAGAGTCTCTCGCCTCAGCGAGAATTTTGAAGAAGCCCAGACAAGAGATTTGATTCTTGGGCGAAATGTGATCTCGCCCAAGCGAGTGTAGCTCGCCTAAGCGAGAGTTCGAGGTTGGTTCTGTTCGTGGTGCTTGTTTAGGCGAGGTAACCTAGGTTAAGCGAGATGGACTGGAGTACTTAGGCAAAGGCTTGAAGATTAGCAAAGGATGGTTGGATTATGTGTAAATGCATACAATTCTGTGGTATTAAACTGATTGGTGGTGGAACTGGGACGTGAGTACTATCAGGCTTCTAGGATATCTCATAGGTGGGTTTGTTGGTGTTCCATGAGTTGTGGCCCAGAACGTATCCTTGAGTTGTGGCTCGGGCTAAGGGTTAAGCACGTGGCATTCTATGGGTTGTGGCCCGGAATGACTTTCCTTGTGTTGTGGCTCGGGATAGCGGATGAACACGAGGAACTCTTGAGTTGTGGCTCGGGTTGACGAGTGTTGCCGGTGTGAGTGTGCTGATTTTGGCCAGTACGGATGGATCCAGATGGATTGCCCTCCTTAGTGATTTGCTGACGAGTTTGGTAGTCCTGGGACGTTACGGACTATGTTCGTATTTGGGAACTCCACCTGGCGTTACGGTGTGTGATCCCGCACGTGCTCTATCGGTTGTGGCCGATAGGTGTGGCAGCAAGGCGCCTTGAGATACTCACTGGAAGATGTAGAATACTGCTAGCATGGTTGTGGCCATGTGAAAGAGCTAGAACGAGTCTCCTTGATGAGCATCGATATTACAGGGTTGTGGCCATGTGATAGAAAAGGAGGTGGTTCTTTGGTGGTGAAATGATATTATACATGGTTGTGGCCATGCAGAATAAAAAAAAGGATTTCTTTTGATGTATTCTTTATATATATATATATATATATATATATATATATATATATATTATTTTTTTATATATATATATATATATATATATATATATATATGGTTGATTTATGTATAATCATGTGTTATCTTTTTAGCTCACCCTATCTGCTTGTGTTTGGCGATGATCGTGTATGCGGTACACGTGAGCCGATGATATTGCAGGTGGAGCTGGTGAGGCTTAGCCGCGAAGTAGGGGAAAGCCTGGGAGTTTTATATTATTTTGATTTGAAATATCTTGTAAACTCTTATGAGAGGCTTTATTATTATGTTCAGTTTTATGAATTATGGGTTTTGGTTTTAATTGGAAGTAATAAAACGTTATAAATTTCTCGCGTTTTTGGGAAATGAGGTTTTATTAATTGCGGCTTAATTAATTTTTCTTTATTTTATTGTTTAAATCCCTAATATCCGGTCGGGATGTTACAAAAGACAAGTTAATTCTCTAGCTCTTCCATAGTTGAATTCTTCATTGACTATTAGATGACTACCATTTTCAATTTTCAAACAGAACTCAAACTAACTAAACAAATATTTAGTTAACATGTAAAGTTTCTTACTTGTTCCATCGTATACAAATAGGACTACTTTTAGAATTTGCATCTGCAGTTGCCTACAAGTAAAGTCTTATATATTAATTTACCTCTTTTGGTAAGCAAACAAACATATAAGTTTGAATAACTAATCAATTAATCCATCTACCTTCCAACTCGTTCCATGGTAAACGAGTAAGACTCCACTCATACTTTATGCAAGGCAACGTAGACATCACATGTGCAATCACCTACATATGAAAATCTTACTTTTTTGCCCAAACAAGAAGTTATCATAAATATGATAAGAATTCCAATGAAAGACATAAGATTGAATTATAAACAATTGTTCTAAGACAATCCTAAGAGGAAAAAATCACAATTCAAAAAGAATAGATTGAAAGTAGAATCTTTAACACAATTTTAAAGAATAAAACATTTATTGCAAAAAATCACAAAATTCAATATGAAATTACATGAGAATCAACAAAGAAAGCTTAGTCTTCCATGTGGAAAACAATCTAAAATAGGACAAGAAGTGGCAGTGGATGTATGAGGTGATAAATTGACGATGAATGATGAAAATGGGCTCACCTTTTGCAGTATTATTGGCTAGACTTCAATTGTGGCTCAAATTCATACTTGCACATGCTTTACATTGGTGGTTTCATAACAACCATCTTCAATTACAAAGCAAAGGTTTGAAGTTCCAATGCCATGTGATGAAGGATTATCTTGTTTTCTTTTAGAGTTATGAATATGGTGAAGTTGTTTAAGAAAGATTTTTGAAAATTCCCACTGGACATTAAGATAGCAAGCTATCTAGATGTGAAGGTTCCTTTCACAAAGCTCAAGAGAAGAAGATGATGGGTTGATTCAAAACAAAAAGGAAATGGAAAGCACATAAACCATAGAAAGCCAAGAACAATTAAAGGAAGAAGAAAACATAAAATAGAAAGGAAAGAAATGGTAAAAATGTGAGAAACACGCCACTACAAGACTAGGCTAGAAGCCATGGCAACCTTGAAGATGAGTGGATATGTGCCGCCACTTGCTATGCAAGATAAGGCTTAAAAGAATTCACTCCCAAGGGAGGAAACTCTCACAAATGGTTGAGACACAAGAATGTTTTTACTTCAAAATGTTCAACCCTTTTACATGTCTAGGAGCACCCCTTATATAGAAGAGTTTATGGGCCTCTAAGCAAATAAAAGATACCTAAGGATATCTCTACAAAAACCTAACCCTAGTTTCTAGAAACTAGGTCAAATAAGGTTACAAAAAATGAGAGACAAAAGAGCTAATTATGGTGTGTGCAAGGCTAATTTCGTTCTAGCACAAAAGGAGACAAAGAATGTGTCTTATATGTCTCCAAAAAGTGGCCAAAGTGTGCTAAAAACAAAGGAGACCAAAGGTACATAGGTACACTTGCTTCATGCCTTTTACTTTATGCTTTATGCCTTTGCTTTACTCTCTCTTCCACGTCATTTATGCTCCCCAATCACCATGCGCCACCTAGCATTGCTTTCTTACTCCTAATTAACCTACAAAGCAAATAAACATAGATTAGCATGTTGGCTTAAGTCAAGTCAACTATAGTCAACAAGTCAAACCTAGTCAAAGGTCAACAAGTCAACTAAAGTTGATTCAACTAAGTCAACTTTGGAAATCAAAAATAACAAACACAAATGAAAAGGATGAAGGATTAGTGAACTTCCTTTCTAAACATGCTTAGTCTTCTTAAGCATGTGCCTCTATCCTTGGTTGGGGTCAATCCTTCATCATCCTTCCCTCCTTGGAGAGAATTTGACCACAAATTCTTTAAGCCTTTGTAGATGGAGCTTGACTTGATTTGGGAGAGGATTTGCACCTCCTTTTTATGAGCTCTTGTTCCATCCTTTCTAAGGGTATTACCCCTAGCTTTGGTTAGGCCATCCCTCTTTTCTAGACCATTCTTCTTCTCATGCTTGCGCATTGGGTCTTCCTTTTGAGCCATGGAAGAGAAGGAAGAATGGTGATGTCCATCTTGCTTTGGAAATCTTTTTTTGAAGGCAAGTAACACTTTGGAGGTAACTTGCTCGTTTTCTTTTTCATCTTTTCTATTATCTTTCACTCTATTTTGGTCCTCATTTGCTTGATTGGGTGAGAGAGGTAGGAGTGTGAACTTCTTGCCTTGGAAGGAGAAAGCATAGGTGTTAGCATGGCCATCATAAAAGACTTTTCTATCAA
>Ga0214544_1005109_pt1 | contig 25788 bp, 10 predicted proteins | sample CNSS3metaG_FD_160074 | JGI IMG/M metagenome (GOLD analysis project Ga0214544, IMG submission 160074) | Root nodule microbial communities from cowpea collected in UCLA plant growth center, Los Angeles, California, USA - CNSS3 | ecosystem: Host-associated > Plants > Roots > Nodule | place: USA... | reverse complement strand
TCAACTAAAGTTGATTCAACTAAGTCAACTTAGGGAATCAAAAATAACAAACACAAATGAAAGGGATGAAGGATTAGTGAACTTCCTTTCTAAACATGCTTAGTCTTCTTAAGCATGTGCCTTCATCTTTGGTTGGGGTCAATCCTTCATCAGATATTTAAATTATTTTAAAAAAATCTTCAACTTCGAAACGTAATGTTTAACGTAACTCCCCACATATTACTTTCTGACTCCTAACTGAAGTATGTCTTGAGTATTTTGTCAACTGTCAAGTAAGAAAACACCCACGTCAGTGAATGGAGATTGGATGATGGAAAATTTGTTTATGTGGGATAATTGTGTTATCTAAATACGATATTTAAATTAGTTTAAAAAAAATATGCAACCTCGAAAAATAATGTTCAACTTAACTACCGACATATTAAATCCTGACACCCCACTTATGTATGACATGAGTCGTTTGACAATTCTCTAGTAAGAAGGCACCCACGTTAGTGAATCGAGATTGGATAGTGGAATATTTGTTCAAAGGGGTGAATTGTGTGATCCCAATAATATATTTAAATTAGGTTTAAAAAATCTCCTACCTTGAAACATAATGTCAAACTTAACTCCCCACATATTAATTCCTGCATAAGTGAATATAGAATGGATGATGAAAAATTTGTTTCAGTGGCTAAATTGTGTGATTCCAATACGTTATTTAAATTATTTTTCAAAAACTCTGCAACCTCAAAACATAATGTTCAACATAACTCCCCACATATTAATTCCTGACTCCCTACTTAAGTATGACTTGAGTATTCTGTCAATTGTCAAGTAAAAAAGCACCCACGGGAGTAAATAGAGACTGGATGATGAAAAATTTGTTTAAGTGGGTGAATTATGTGATCCCAATACGATATTTTAAATAGTTTTAGAAATATTTTTAATTTCGAAACATAAAGTGTAACTTAACTCCCCACATATTAATTCCAGATTCCCCACTTAAGTATGACTGGAGTATTCTGGCAATTGTCACGTAAGAAAGCACCCACGTAAGTGAATGGAGATTAGATGATGGAAAATTTGTTTACGTGGGCGAATTGTGTGATCCCAATACGATATTTGAATTAGTTTTAAAAAAATATGCAACCTCGAAACATAATGTTCAAATTAACTCCGCACATATTAGTTCCTAACTCCCCACTTAAGTATAACTTGAGTGTTCTGTCAATTATCAAGTAAGAAAGCACCGACGTCAGTGAATGGAGATTGGATGATGGTAAATTTGTTTAAGCAAGTGAATTGTGTGATTCCAATACGTTATTTAAATTAGTCTTAAAAAAATCTGCCACTTACATATGACATGACTATTTTTGCAATTGTAAAGTGAGAAAGCACCCACGTCAGTGAATGGAGATTGAATGTTGGAAAGTTTGTTTGTGTCGGTGAATTGTGTGATCCCAATACGATATTTAAATTAGTTTTAAAAAAATCTGCCTCCTCCAAAAATAATGTTCAACTTAAATCCCCACATATTAATTCCTGACAACCCACTTACATATGACATGAGTATTTTGGCAATTGTAAAGTAATAAAGCACCCGCATAAGAGAATGAAGATTGGATGATGGAAAATTTATTTAAGTAGGTGAATTGTGTGATCCCAATAGGATATATAAATTAGTTTTCAAAAAATATGCATCCTTAAAATATAATGTTCAACTTAACTCCCTATATATTAATTCCTAACACCCCACTTTCACATGACTTGAGTATTTTGGCAATTTTCAAGTAAGAAGGCACCCACGTCAATGAATGGAGATTGGATGATGGAAAATTTGTTTAACTGGGTGAATTGTGTGATCCTAATACGATATTTAAATTAGTTTTAAAAAATCCACTACCTTGAAACATAATATTCAACTTAACTCCCCACATATTAATTCCTAACTCCCCTCTTAAGTATGACATGAGTATTTTGTAAATTGTCAAGTAAGAAAGCACCCACGTTAGTGAATGGAGATTGGATGATGGAAAATTTATTTAAGTGGGTGAATTGTGTGATGCCAACACGATATTTAAATAAGTTTTCAAAAAATGTGCAACCTCGAAAAATAATGTTCAACTTAACTCACGACAATATAATTCCTGAATCCCCAGTTAGGTATGACTTGAGTATTCTGTCAATTGTCATGTTAAAAAGAACCCACGTTTGTGAATGGAGATTGGATGACAAAAAATTTGTTTAAGTGGGTGAATTTTGTGATCCCAATAGGATATTTAAATTAGTTTTAAAAAGATATAGAACTTGGAAACATAATATCCTACTTCACTCGCGACATATTAAGGCTTGACTCTCCACTTACGTATGACATTAGTATTTTGTCAATTGTCAACTAAGAAAGCATCCATGTCAGTGAGTGGAGCTTGGATGATGGAAAATTTGTTTATGCGGGTTAATTGTGTGTTATCCCAATACGATATTTAAATTAGTTTTAAAAAAATCTACAACCTCGAAACATAATGTTCAACTTAATTCCCCACATATTAATTCCTGACTCCCCACTTAAGTATGACTTGAGTATTTTGGCAATTGTCAAGTAAGAAGGCACCCACGTCAGTGAATCAAGATTGGATGATGGAAAATTTGTTTAAGTGGGTGAATTGTGTGATCCCAATACGATATTTAAATAATTTTTCAAAGAATCTGCATCCTCGAAATAGAATGTTCAACTTAACTCCCCACATATTAATTCCTGAATGTTCGCTTAAGTCTGACTTGAGTGTTCTGTCAATTATCGAGTAAGAAAGCACCTACGTCAGTCAATGGAGATTGGATGATGGAAAATTTGTTTAAGTGGGTAAATTGTGTGATCCCATTATGTTATTTAAATTAGTTTTACAAAAATCCTTAACCTCAAAACATAATGTTCAACTTAACTCTACACATATTAATTCCTAACTTCCCACTTAAGTATGACTTGAGTGTTCTGTCATTTGTCAAGTAAGAAAGCACCTACGTTAGTGAATGAAGATTGGATGGTGGAAAATTTATTTAAGTGGGTGAATTGTGTGATTCCAATACTTTATTTAAGTTAGTTTTAAAAAAATCTGTAACCTCAAAACATAATGTTCAACTTAACTCCCCATATATTAATTCCTAACTCCCCACTTAAGTATATATTGTGTAAGGCCCACTTTAATTTTCTGTCTTTAATTTGTAAGGGACTGCCCCATCTAAGGGGTCTAAGGGCTGGCCCATGAGGCATACAAGGGTCCTAAGGCAGCCAAGACCCTTCACTTTTGTCATTCTTACGAAAATAGTTTACTCATGCCCTCCTTTCCTTCTCACAGAACACTCTGCTAGGGTTTGCCCTAAGTCTTCTTCGAGCTAGCTCAAACCCAGCTCATACTCCACCTCTTTAGTTCGTTCCTAGAGCTGCAGTGATCGTTGTCGTGCCATCAAGGTTTCTGCTAACCCTTTTCCAGGTACGGGAAGTTAGGGTTTCTGTGTCTTAAGCTTTATTGATAAGTTTTGTGGCTATTTTCATGATCTTGAATACATGATTGGTGTTATGGTGAAATGAATGTAGAATGTGTGATATGATTGATTGTTTGGTCTGTATGTGCGTGAACAGTGGAGGATCCTATTTTTCTTGCCCAAGCGACCTGTCTCGCCTAAGCGAGATCTGCAGTATTCGCCCATCTTTGCTTGCGCGAGCTGTCACTCAAGCAAGGAGCTCCAACTTTGAGCGAGAGCACGTCTCGCTCAGGCGAGGAGGTCTCGCCTAAGCGAGAGTGACAGTGCCTCTGTTTCCTTTTTTAGCCCTCGCCTAGGCGAAGGGAGCTCGCCTGAGCGAGAGATACTCTCGCTTGAGCGAGGCTCTTCTGCCTGAGCGAGAGGCTGGGCGAGGGAACGCGCAGGTTCTGTTTTCGCTGCTGCTTCGGTATGCTTTTTGTATTGTTGGGTGTTTTGGGTCTGTTTAAACATGAAATGCATGTGGTGGATGTATGGGATTGGTTCACAGAATTTAACATGATGAGTTGGTTATGGAATTGATGTGAAATATGGAAGGTTTCATGGAAAATGAATGTTGATCCTTGGCATGGTATTGGCATGATATACGATTCTATTTTCATGGCTTTGGGAAGGATGAACTGTGGTTGACTAAATATGAGGTACATATGAGGGATGGTTACAAAGATTGATATGATATCGAAATGTGTGGTGAATATTTCATGATTGATTGAATACGTATAGTATGTGGTCAGTGCGTAAATCCTTGAGATCTCTAGGTGAGATCTCAGGGTAGTGCTTTAGTAGTCGGGACGTAATTCCATGGCCCGTGTTACTGGGTGTATATGGTGGTGCCCCATCTGTATGGTCTGGTACGGATTCAAGGTAAGATTACATCCTGACACTCTAAGGAGTCAGTTAGTCTCACTTAGAGCTGACTGACTCTTATGGTGAGAGTAGCAGGAGGCTTGAAACTCATTAAGGGCTAACCTTGTGTGTGAGGGAATTGATTCATTATAACACTTGTAACGCATAGCTCGGGGGTGAGCAAAGGTATCCTTCACAAGTGCAAGCATCCGCTGATTCTGACCAAATTGTATGTATCCAGACGAGTCGAGTCGAGTCTTAGTGTATTGGTTTAAGAGTCATAGCATGCTTGAGTGTTTTGTGTATTGTTGACTGTGAAAGTGTATCAGATTGCATGATAAAATTATTTTGTGCTCTAGCTTACCCTACTTTTATTGTTGTGTGTTCTACTGTGTGGTACTCTCTTTTGCTATGATCATCAACTTGTTGATTTGAGCAGATGCGAGGAGCACACGTGGTCAACAGGGAGTTGATGGTTTCGCTGCTTAGCCTTTGGATTGACTTCTGCCTTTGCGCTATTCATTTAGGGCCAAAGCCCATGTATTGTTTTCTCTGGGGATTTGTTTAAGTCTTTATCACTCTCTTGCTTTACTTGGTACTTGGCATCGTGGTGTGCCACTTTTATTCGTCTTTTAAGTTTGGGATATTTGTAGGAGTGACGTCATACTCTTTTATTCTCGCTTCTTATATTATTATATGTCACATATCCTTTATTTAGCTTTATTAAATAAATGGGGTGTTACATATTGCGTATTTCGTCAATTGTCAAGTAAGAAAGCACCCACGTCAGTGATTGGAGATTGTATGATGAAAAATTTGTTTAAGTAGATGAATTGTGTTATCCCAATACGATATTTAAATTAGTTTTCAAAAAGTTCACAACCTCGAAACATAATGTTCAACTTAACTCCCCACATATTAATTCCTGACTCCCCACTTAAGTATATATTGCTATTCTGTGAATTTTCAAGTAAGAAAGCACCCACGTCAGAGAATGGAGATTGGATGATGGAAAATTTGTTTAAGTGGGTGAATTGTGTGATCCCAATACGATATTTAAATTAGTCTTAAAAAAATCTGCAACCTTGAAACATAATGGTCAACTTATCTCCCCACATATTAATTTCTGACACCTCACTTATGTATGACATCAGTGTTTTGGCAATTCTCAAGTAAGAAAGCACCCACATCAGTGAATGAAGATTGGATGATGGAATTTTTGTTCAAGTGGGTGAATTGTGTGATCCCAATACTATATATATTTTAATTAGTTTTAAAAAATCTCCAACCTTCAAACATAATGTTCAACTTAACACCCCAGATATGAATTCCTGACTCCGCACTTTAGTATGACTTGAGTATTTTGTCAATTGCAAGTAAGAAAACACCCAACTCAGTGAATGGAGATTGGATGATGGAAAATTTGTTTAAGTTGGTGAATTGTGTGATCCCAATACTTTATTTAAATTAGTTTTAAAAAAATCCGCAACCTCGAAACATAATGTTCAACTTACCTCCCCATATATTAAATTAGTTTTAAGTGTATCTTGCGTATTTTGTCAATATTCAAGTAAGGAAGCACCCACGTCAGTGATTGGAGATTGTATGATGAAAAATTTGTTTAAGTGGGTGAATTGTGTTGTCCCAATACGATATTTAAATTAGTTTTAAAAAAGTTCGCAACCTCGAAAAAAAATGTTCAACTTAACTCCCCATATATAAATTCCTGACTCCCCACTTAAGTATATATCGCATATTCTGTGAATTGTCAAGTAAGAAAGCACCCACGTCAGTGAATGGAGATTGGAAGATGGAAAATTTGTTTAAGTGGGTGAATTGTGTGATCCCAATACGATATTTAAATTATTTTAAAAAAAAAATCTACAAGTTCGAAACATAATGTTTAAATATATATTGAGTATTCTGTCAATTTTAAAGTAAGAAAGCACCCATGTCAGAGAATGGAGATTCAATGATGAATTTTTTTTTAAATATGTGAATTGTGTGATCCAAATACGACATTTAAATTAGTTTTCAAAAAATCTGCAACCTCAAAACATTATATTCAACTTAAGTCCACACATAATAATTCCTGACTCCCCACTTAAGTATGACTTGAGTATTTTGGCAATTGTGAAGCATGAAGGCACCCACTTTAGTGAATCGAGATTGGATGATAGAAAATTTATTTAAGTAGGTGAATTGTGTGTCCCCAATACGATATTGAAAAATGTTTTCAAAAAATCTACAACCTCGAAACATAATGTTCAACTTAACTCCCCACATATTAATTCTTGACTCCCTACTTAAGTATATATTGTGTATTCCATCAATTTTCATGTAAGAAAACACCCACGTTAGTGAATGGAGATTGGATGATGGAAAATTTGTTTAAATGGGTGATTTGTGTGATCTCAATACGATATTTAAATTAGTTCTAAAAAAATCTGCAACCTCGAAACAAAATGTTCAATTTAACTCCCCACATATTAATTCCTGACTCTCTAATTAAGTATGACTTGACTATTCTGTCAATGGTCAAATGAGAAAGCACCCTTGTCAATGAATGCAGATTGGAGATGAAAAATTTGTTAAACTAGGTGATTTGTGTGATTCCTATACGTTATTTAAATTAGTTTTAAAAAAATTTGCAACCTCGAAACATAATGTTCAACTTAACTCCCCACATATTACTTTCTGACTCTCCGCTTAAGTATGACTTGAATATTCTGTCAATTATCCAGTAAGAAAACACCCACGTCAATTAATGGAGATTGGATGATAGAAAATTTGTTTGCGTGAGAGAATTGTGTGATCCCAATACGATATTTAAATTAGTTTTAAAAAAATCTGCAACCTCAAAAAATAATGTTCAACTTAACTCCCCACATATTAATTCCTGATACCCCACTTATTTATGATATGAGTATTTTGGCAATTGTCAACTAAGAAAGCACCCACGTCGGTGAATGAAGATTGGATGATGGAAAATTTGTTTAAGTGAGTGAATTGTCTTATCCCAATGCGATATTTAAATTAGTTTTAATAAATCTACAACCTCGAAAAATAATGTTCAATTTAACTCCCCACATATTAATTTTTGACACCCCGGTTACATATGAATTAAGTATTCTGTGAATTGTCCAGTAAGAAAGCACCCACATTAGAGAACGGAGATTGGATGAAGGAAAATTTGTTTTGAGGGGGTGAATTGTGTGATCCCAATACGATATTTAAATTATTTTTAAAAAATCTGCAATATCTAAACATAATGTTTAACACAACTCCCCACATATTAATTCCTGACTCCCCTCTTAACTATGACATGAGTACTTGGTAAATTGTCAAGTAACAAAGATCCCATGTTAGTGAATGGAGATGGATGATGAAAAATTTGTTTAAGTGGGTGAATTGGGTGATCCCAATACCTTATTTAAATTAGTTTTAAAAAATCTACAACCTCGAAACATAATGTTTAACTTAACTCCCCACATATTAATACTTGACTCCCCCTTAAAAGTGACTTGAGTATTTTGTCAATTGTCAAGTAAGAAAGCACCCACCTGAATGAGTGGCGATTGTATGATGGAAAATTTGTTTAAGTGGGTGAACTGTGTGATCCCAATACGATATTTAAATTAATTTTCAATAAATCTGCAACCTCGAAACATAATGTTCATCTTAACTCCCCACATAATAATTCATGACACCCCACTTACGTATGACATAAGTATTTTTGGCAATTGTCATGTAAGAAAGCACCCACGTTAGTGAACAGAGATTGGATGATGGAAAATTTGTTTAAGTGCGTCGATTGTGTGATCCCAATACGATATTTAAATTAGTTTTAAAAAATCTGCAACCTCGAAAAATAATGTCCATCTTAACTCCCCACATTTTAATTCCTGACTCCCAACTTAAGTATGACTTCAATATTGTGTCAATTGTCAAGTAAGAAAGCACCCACGTCAATGAGTGGCGATTGGATGATGGAAAATTTGTTTAAGTGGGTGAATTCTGTGATCCCAATACGATATTTAAATTTGTTTTCAAAAAATATGAAATCTCGAAACATAATGTTCATCTTAACTCCCTACATATTAATTCTTGACTCCCAACTTAAGTATGACTTCAGTATTTTGGCAATTGTCAATTAAGAAGGCACCCACGTCATTGAATGGAGTTTGGATGATGGAAAATTTGTTTAAACGGGTGAATTATGTAATCCCATTAAGATATTTAAATATGTTTTTAAACAATCGGGAACCAGAAAACATAATTTTCAACTTAACTCCCCACATATTAATTTCTGACTCACCACTTAAGTCGGACTTGAGTATTTTTGCAATTGTCAAGTAAGAAGGCACCCACGTTAGTAAATCAAGATTGGATCATGTAAAATTTGTTTAAGTGGATAAATTGTGTGATCCCTATACGATATTTAAATAAGTTTTCATAAAATCTACAACCTCCAAACATAATGTTCAACATACTCCCCATATATTAATTGTTGACTCCCCGCTTAAGTATGACTTGAGTGTTCTATAAATTGTCAAGTAAGAAAGCACCCACGTTAGTGAATGGAGATTGGATGATGGAAAATTTGTTTAAGTGGGTGAATTGTGTGATCCCAATACGTTACTTAAATTAATATTAAAAAAATTCGTAACCTCGAAACAAAATGTTCAACTTAACTCCCCACATATTAAATCCTGACTCCATTCTTAAGTATATATTACGTATTTCATCAATTATCAAGTAAGAAAGCAGCCACGTTAGTGAATGGAGATTGGATGATGGAAAATTTGTTTAAATGGGTGAATTGTGTGACCCCAATACGATATTTAAATTAGTTTTAAAAAAATCTACAACCTCGAAACATAATGTTTAACTTAACTCCCCACATATTAATACCTGACTCCCCACTTAAGACTGACTTGAGTATTTTGTCAATTGTCAAGTAAGAAAGCACCCACGTGAATGAGTGGCGATTGAATGATGGAAAATTTGTTTACGTGGGTGAACTATGTGATCCCAATACGATATTTAAATTAATTTTCAAAAGATCTGCAACCTCGAAACATAATGTTCATCTTAACTCCCCACATATTAATTCCTGACTCCCAATTTAAGTATGACTTGAGTATTTTGGCAATTTTCAAGTAAGAAGGCACCCACGTCATTGAATGGAGATTGGATGATGGAAAATTTGTTTAAGTGGGTGAATTATGTAATCCTTTTACGATATTTAAATATGTTTTTAAAAAATCTGGACCCTCAAAACATAATGTTACACTTAACTCCCCACATATTAATTTCTAAATCCCCACTTAAGTATGATTTGAGTATTTTGGCAATTGTCAAGAAAGAAGTCACCATGGTCAGAGAATGGAGATTGGATGATGAAAATTTTCTTTTAGTAGGTGAATTGTGTGATTCCAATATGTTATTTAAATTAGTTTTAAAAAAAATCTACAACCCTGAAAAATAATTATCAACTTAACTCCCCACATATTAATTCCTAACTCCCCACTTAAGTATGACTTGAGTATTTTGGCAATTGTCAAGTAAGAAGGCACCCACGTTAGTGAATCCAGATTGGATCATGAAAAATTTCATTTAGTGGGTCAATTGTGTGATTCCAATATGTTATTTAAATTAGTTTTAAAAAAATCTACAACCTCGAAAAATAATGTTCTACTTAACTCCCCACATATTAATTCCTAACTCCCCACTTAAGTATGACTTGAGTATTTTGGCAATTATCAAGTAAGAAGGCACCCACGTTAGTGAATCAAGATTGGATCATGGAAAATTTCTTTAAGTGGGTGAATTGTGTGATCCCAATACGATATTTAAATAAGTTTTCGAAGAATATGCAACCTCGAAACATATTCTTCATAGAGGCCCACTTAAGTATGACTTGAGTATTCTGTCAATTGTCAAGTAAGAAAGCACCCACGTCAGAGAATGGAGATTGGATGATAGAAAATTTGTTTAAATGGATGAATTGTGTGATCCAAATATGATATTTAAATTAGTTTTCAAAAAATCAGCAACCTCGAAACATAATGCTGAACTTAACTCCCCACATATTAATTCCTGACACCCCATTTACGTATGACATGAGTATTTAGACAATTATCACGTAAGAAAACACCCACGTTAGAGAATGGACTTTGGATGATGGAAAATTTGTTTAAGTGGGTGAATTGTGTGATCCCAATACGATATTTAAATTAGTTTTAAAAAATCTGCAACCCCAAAACATAATGTTTAATATAACTCCCCACATATTAATTCCTGACTCCCTTCTTAAGTATGACATGAGTATTTTTTAAATTCTCAAGTAAGAAAGCACCCACGTTAGTGAATGGAGATTGGATGGTGAAAATTTTATTTAAGTGGGTGAATTGTGTGATCCAAATACGATATTTAAATAAGTTTTCAAAAAATTAGCAACCTTGAAAAATAATGTTCAACTTAATACCCCACATATTATTTCTTGACTCTGTCAATTGTCCTATAGGAATAAACTCACGACAGTGAATGGAGATTGGATGATGGAAAATTTGTTTATGTGGATGAATTTTGTGATCCCAATATGATATTTAAATTAATTTTAAAACAATCTGCAATCTTGAAAAATAATGTTCAACTTAACTCCCCACATATTAATTCATGACACCCCACTTACGTATGACATGAGTATTTTGTCAATTGTCAAGCATGAAAGAACAAATGTCAGTGAATGAACATTGGGTGGTGGAAAATTTGTTTAAATGGGTGAATTGTGTGATCCCACTACGTTATTTAAATAAGTTTTCAAAAAATATGCAACCACAAAACATAATGTTCAACTTAACTCCCCACATATTAATGCTTGAATCTCCGCATAAGAATGACTTTAGAATTATGTCAATTATCAAGTAAGAAAACACCCACGTCAGTGAATGGGGATTGGATGATGAAAAATTTGTTGAAGTGGATGAATTGTGTGATCCTAATACCTTATTTAAATTAGTTTTAAAAAAAATCTGCAACCTTGAAAAATAATGTTCGACTTAACTCCCCACATATTAATTCCTTACTCCCCACTTATGTATGACTTGAGTATTCTGTCAATTGTCAAGTAAGAAAGAACACACGTCAGTGAATAGAGATTGGATGATGCAAAATTTGTTTAAGTGGGTAAATTGTGTGATCCCAATACCTTACTTAAATTAGTTTTAAAAAAATATGCAACCTCAAAAAATAATGTTCAACTTAACTCCCCACATATTAATTCTTAACTCCCCAGTTAAGTATATATTGCGTATTCCGTTAATTGTCATGTAAAAAATCACCCACGTCAGTGAATGGAGATTGGATGATGGAAAATTTGTTTAAGTGGGTGAATTGTGTGATCACAATACGATATTTAAATTTGTTTTAAAAAATATGCAACCTCGAACTATAATGTTTAACTTAACTACCCACAAATTAATTCTTATATTCCCCACTTAAGTATGACTTGAGTATTCTATGAATTTTCAATAAGGAAGCACCCACGTCAATGAATGGAGATTGGATGATGGAAAATTTGTTTAAGCGGGTGAATTGTGTGATCCCAATACGTTATTTAAATTAGTTATGAAAAAATCCGCAACCTCGAAAGAAAATGTTCAACTTCAATCCCCACAGATTAATTCCTGACTGCCCACTTTAGGATATATTGCGTCTTTCGTTAATTGTCAAGTAAGAAAGCACCCACGTTAGTGAATGGAGATTGGATGTTGGAAAATTTGTTAAAGTGGGTGATTTGTGTGATCCCATTGTGATATTTAAATTTGTTTTCAAAAAATCTGCAACCTCGAAAGATAATGTTCATCTTAATCCCCACAAATTAATTCCTAACTTCCCACTTAAGTATGACTTGAGTATTTTGGAAATTATCAAGTAAGAAGGCACCAACGTTAGATAATCGAGATTGGATGATGGAAAATTTGTTTAAGTGGGTGAATTATGTGATCCCAATGCGATATTTCAATTTGTTTTCAAGAAATCTACAACCCCGAAACATAATGTTCAACTTAACTCCCCACATATTAATTTCGGACTCTCCGCTGAAGTATGACTTGAGTGTTCTGTCAATTGTCATGCAAGAAAGCACCCACATCAGTGAATGAAGATTGGATGATGGAAAATATGTTTAAGTGGGTGAATTGTGTGATCCCAATATGTTATTTAAATTAGTTTGAAAAAAATCTGCATCCTCGGAACATAATGTTTAACTTAACTCCCCACATATTAATTTTTGACTCCCCACTAAAGTATGACTTGAGTATTCTGTCAATTGTCAAGTAAGAAAAAACCTACCTCAGTAAATGTAGATTGGATGATGGAATTTTTTTTTAAGTGGGTGAATTGTGTGATCTCAATACGATATTTAAATTAGTTTTCAAAAAATCTGCAATCTCGAAAGATAATGTTCATCTTAACTTTGCACATATTAATTCTTGACTCTCCACATAAGTATGAGTTTAGTATTTTTGCAATTGTCAAGTAAGAAGGCACCCACGACAGTGAATAGAGACAGGATGTGATGAATGTGTATTTTTGCCATCATTTAATGTTTAATTCTAGCTATTTAATTGAATTTGTGTGCTTAAAGAGTGATTTAATTGATAATTTTGATAATTAGGCTGTTTGAGCTTGTGTGATAAAAATGTGTTAAAAAGTGATTTTTAGCTGCTTGAATTATTTTTGGATATTTTAACGTTTGTTGATGCAGCTGAAGTTAAGATTAAGCTTATTTAAAGGTGGGATAATAAATTGTTTGAGATTACAAAACACCTTTAAATAAGACTAAAATCACTCCCCTTTTTCCACTCATAAAATAGATGCACTCAAATGCTGCCATGTGACAATCCTCAACTTTTAAAATTGGCCAACCACCATAAGCCACATGGGCTTAATCTCCACTAAAGAATCTAAGCCAATACCATGTTGCCACATCATCATCTTCATCTTTACACAACCAGAAACCCTAGCCTCCATCTTCACGATGTTTCCGTCGCCGGAGCAGCACCCATTCAAAAGCAGATCTACGTCAGCCACCACTGTTTCGTCATCACCATGTCGCCGGAGAAGAGAGGAGTCGAGCACCAAGTTTCTGAACCATTGCAGCTGCAGAACTGGCATCATCTTCGTTGCTGCAACGCCAGATCATAAATCAGAGCTGCACCTTCAATTCATCATCTTGCCAGAAATCGCGAACCATAGCAGATCCAGATTCGCACCAGCCGTTCAAACAATCACCATGGAATCATCTTCCATCTCGCGCATCTTCATTCTCCACCATTAGAAACGCGAACCATTGACGCTGGAATAGACCTGCACCAACAAAGCAGCAGAAACCATCACACCAAGCTTGACAAGCCACCACTATAACACCGTTAGCCAACGCACAGCAACAACAAGCATGCAACCATGGCCACCGCAGACCTGCAACCAAAACGCACATAAAAAACCAGAATAGTAACATCTTCATCCTTCCCGGAAAATGCATCAGTAGCGTTCACGCACCTTCAAGCAACCACGCCAAAAACGAAATGGCAGCACCCACCGTGAAACCACCATCCTTCACGTTAGCAAGTATGCTGCAACAACAAACCCTAAGTGAGCAGAGAGAATTGTCTTGATGTGAGAGAAGAAGGAGATGCCATGTGTCAGCTTCTCAATGGACAACCACATGGTCAACTAGTCAAACTCTGGTCAAATATTAAAATCTGGTCAAAGATTGGTCAAAGAAGAGGGGTTTAAGTGCAGATATTCATCTTTTTGGATTTCCCAGAAAATTTGGACTACATGATTGAAAATGGGTTATTTAGAAAATTAATACAAATATTATTTGGTGATAATTTATGAGATATCTTTAAATAATTAATTTATTTAATTATATAATAAATTATTAACCAACTATATTTGTCAAATAGTTTATATATCTCCAAATATCTTTGAATATTTATCTTTATCTTTATTTTAAAAGATATTTGAGAGGTTTTAGCAACAAGAAAGCCTAGTCCAATTTCTATATAAAGAGACCAATAGGGGAAGCAGAAAAGACAAGCTCGGGACTTAGGAGTTTTGGAACCCTTAGGGGGGCCTAATTTCGTTTCCTTTCTCTTTCTCTATTCTTCTCTCTTTATTTTGCATTCATGGAGTTCTAAACTTCTTGGGTTGATTCCATTGTAATTTCTTAATTAGATTCTGAGGTTAGATCAATTAATTTCTTTGTTTTTTTATTATTGTTGAGGTTTTAATTCATCTATGTCTTTTATCTTTGAGTCACGTAAAAAGTAATGATTTTAAATTTATATGCATGTTGATCATATGAGTCCAAGGGTTTTTAAATTGAATTGAGACTTTACTTTGATTTTATTTAGAAACTTTCATATGATTAAATGAGCTTTTACCAATAATTGAGACTTTACTTTGGTTAAAGGTATTTACTCTAACTACAATTAATTGAGACTTTACTTTGATTAATTAAGCTTTTTATTTAGTGAAAAGATAAAAGAATAGACATGATTAGGCATAGTAAAATTTGATTGAGACTGTACTTTGGTTGAATTTACTACGGATAATCTAAAAGTTCTCACTTTTAATTGAGATTGTACTTTGGTTAAAAGTGAGAACGCCAACAAATTAATTGAGACTTTACATCGATTAATTTGCAGATCTACAACAATAATTAATTGAGCAATAATCTTTAGATAACCGATGATGAATCTATTTTGAAAAAGCAATGGAATCAATCTATTTTCTTTACTATTGTTTTTTATCTTTTTTTATCTTTCCTATTTCTTTCTTGTTTCTCTTAATCCACCAATATTTTTTATTTTATTTAACTAATTCTTTTGTATAGATTTTATAAGAACTAATTTGTTAAAAATCAATTTCGTGTTCGTTGGGAGACGACTTTGGTTTACTTTACCCTTTCCATTTTGTTGACTACTTTCTTAACAATACTGAAGTTGTTATAGATAAGTAGTATTAATTTGATCGCGTCAACGACAGCGTTATCAGGATGATGGAATATTTGTTTAAGTGGGTGAGTTGTGTAATCCCAATACGATATTTAAATATATCTTCAAAAAATCTGGAACCTTGAAATATAATGTTCATCTCAACTCCCCAAATATTAATTTCTGACTCTCCACTTAAGTATGACTTGAGTATTCTGTCATTTGTCAAGTAAGAAAGCACGCAGGTCAGTGAATGGAGATTGGATAATAGAAAAATTGTTTAAGTGGCCGAATTGTGTGATCACAAATCGATATTTAAATTAGTTTTAAAAAAAATTGCAACCTCGAAACCTAATGTTTAACTTAACTCCCCACATATTAATTTCTGACTTTCCCACTTAAGTATGACTGCAGTATTTTTTCAACTGTCAAGAAAGAAAGCACCCACATTAGTGAATGGAGATTAGATGATGGAAAATTTGTTTAAGTTGGTGAATTGTGTGATCCTAATACGATATTTAAATTAGTTTTAAAAAAAATATGTAACCTCGAGACATAATCTTCAACGTAAGTCCCCACATATTAATTCTTTATTCCCCACATTTTAGTAAGAAAACACTCACGTCAATGAATGGAGATTGAATGATGGAAAATTTGTTTAAGTGGGTGAAATGTGTGATCCCAATATGATTTTTAAAAACCATATGCAACCTCAAAACATATTATTCATCTTAACTCTCCACATTTTAATTCCTGACTCCCGACTTAAGTATGACTTGAGTATTTTGTCAATTGTCAAGTAGAAGGCACCCAATTTAGTGAATGGACATTGGATGATGGAAAATTTGATTACGTGGGTGAATTGTGTGATCCCAATACGATATTTAAACATGTTTTCAAAAAATCTGCAACCTCAAAACATAATGTTCAACTTAACTCCGCACATATTAATTCCTAACTCTCCACTTAAGTATGACTTGAGTATTTCGCAATTGTGAAGTAAGAAGGCACCCACGTTAGTGAATCGAGATTGGATGATGTAAAATTTCCTTAAGTGGGTGAATTGTGTGATCCCAATACGATATTTAAATTTGTTTTCAAAAAATCTGCAACCCTGAAACATAATGTTCAATTTAACTCCCCACATATTAATTTCTGACTCTCTGCTTAAGTATGACTTGAGTGTTCTGTCAATTGTCAAGTAAGAAAGCACCCACATTAGTGAATGGAGACTCGATGATGGAAAACATGTTTAAGTGGGTGAATTGTGTGATCCCAATACGTTATTTAAATTAGTTTTAAAAAAATCGGCAACCTCGGAACATAATTTTCAACGTAACTCCCCACAAATTAATTTTTGACTCCCCACTTAAGTATGACTTGACTATTCTGTCATTTGTCAAATAAGAAAGCACGCAGGTCAGTGAATGGAGATTGGATAATGGAAAATTTGTTTAAGTGGGTGAATTGTGTGATCTCAAATCGATATTTAAATTAGTTTTAAAAAAATTTGCAACCTCGAAACCTAATGTTTAACTTAACTCCCCACATATTAATTTCTGACTTCCCACTTAAGTAGGATTGGAGTATTTTGTCAATTGTCAAGAAAGAAAGCACCCACGTTAGTGAATGGAGATTCGATGATGGAAAATTTGTCTAAGTTGGTGAATTGTGTGATCCTAATACGATATTTAAATTAGTTTTAAAAAATATGTAACCTCGAGACATAATGTTCAACTTAAGTCCCCACATATTAATTCCTTATTCCCCACTTAAGTATGACTTGAGTATTCTTTGAATTTTCTGTAAGAAAACACCCACGTCAATGAATGGAGATTGAATAATGGAAAATTTGTTTAAGTGGGTGAAATGCGTGATCCCAATACGATTTTTTAAAAAATCTGCAACCTCGAAACATAATATTCATCTTACTTCTCCACATTTTAATTCCTAACTCCCCACTTAAGAATGACTTAAGTATTTTGGCAATTGTCAAGTAGAAGGCACCCAAGTCATTGTATGGATATTCGATGATGGAAAATATTTTTAAGTGAGTGAATTATATGATCCCATTACGATATTTAAATATGTTTTCAAAAAATCTGCAACCTCCAAACATAATTATCAACTTAACTCCCCACACATTAATTCCTAACTCCCCACTTAAGTATGACTTGAGTATTTTCTAATTGTGAAGTAAGAAGGCACCCACATTAGTGAATCGAGATTGGATGATGGAAAATTTCTTTAAGTGGGTGAATTGTGTGATCCCAATACGATATTTAAATAAGTTTTCAAAAAATCTGCAACCTCGAAACATAATGTTCAACTTAACTCCCCACATATTAATTCCTGACTCCCCACTTAAGTATGACTTGAGTATTTTGGCAATTGTCAAGTAAGAAGGCACCCATGTCAGTGAATGGAGATTGGATGATGGAAAATTTGTTTAAGTGGGTTAATTATGTGATCCCAATACGATGTTTAAATATGTTTTAAAAAAAATCTGCAACCTCGAAGCATAATGTTCAACTTAACTCCCCACATAGTAATTCCTAACTCCCTACTGATGTTTATATTGCGTATTTTGTCAATTGTCTAGTAAGAAAGCACCCACGTTAGTGAATGGAGATTGGATGATTGAAAATTTGTTTATGCAGGTGAATTGTTTGATCCCAATAAGATATTTAAATTAGTTTCAAAAAAGTTTGCAAGCTCAAAAAATAATGTTCAACTTAATTCCCTAAATATTAATTCTTGACTCCCCACTTAAGTATGACTTGAGTATTCTTTCAATTGTCAAGTAAGAAAGCACCCATGTCAATGAATGGAGAGTGGATGATAGAAAATTTGTTTAAGTGGGTCAATTGTGTGATCCCAATACGATATTTAAATTAGTTTTAAAAAAATCTACAACCTCGAGACATAATGTTGGTATCGCGCAGCGGAATGTCTAAACATTTGTCAAAAACCAAGAGGGGGTGAATTGCATTTTTCTCAAACTTTAATCGATTAACTTAGAAATTACAGTTACTTTAAATGCAAGTGCAGATAAATAAAGAGTTTAAGGGAAGAAGATGCACACTGATATTTATACTGGTTTGGATCAAAAGACCTTACGTCCAGTTGTTAATCTCTTAAACAAAGAGATTAACTCAATTACTATAATAATCAGATTACAACAGATTATATAAGAGTAAGGATTAGAAAACACCTCTCTTGAACAACCACAAGAGATGAACAAAACTCCCCCTGAATCACACAAAGGATGACCAACTTTCCTAGCAACAACACAACACTCAATCTTCTAAGAACTCACTTAGAAAAAGTTATCACTCACTCACACTAGGTTTTTCAAAGCTTTCTTTAAGAATCTCACAGAGCAACACTTTGCAGTCACAGCACAAGAACTCTGAATCTTAAAAAGGTGTTTTTGAAGTTGAACTACAGTTCCTTAAATAGGGTTTTCGAAAATTAGGTTAAAAACTAAAACGTCATGTTCCAACTGCCAAGGATAATCGATTATCATTTAGAATAATCGATTATTCCAGTAGGTTTCTTGAAAAACAAATTTTGAACAAAAAAATCAATTATTTAAGGAGATAATCGATTATTCCAGTAGGATTTCAAAAATTAGGTTAAAAACTGAAACGTCATGTTCCAACTGCCAAGGATAATCGATTATCATTTAAAATAATCGATTATTCCAGTAGGTTTCTTGAAAAACAAATTTTGAACAGAATAATCAATTATTTAAGGAGATAATCGATTATTCCAGTAGGATTTCAAAAATTAGGTTAAAAACTGAAACGTCATGTTCCAACTGCCAAGGATAATCGATTATCATTAAGAATAATTGATTATTGCAGTAGGTTTCTTGAAAAACAAATTTTGAACAAGATAATCGATTATTTCAGGAGATAATCGATTATTCCAGTAGGATTTCGAAAAATCCAAGTTTTGCAAAGATAATCGATTATCAATAGTGATAATTGATTATCACTATAGTTTTTCTAAAAATAAAAGACCTTTAGAGAGACAAATGAAATGCTGTTGATTCTAAGTTTAATTAAACTATTCTACAATACACTTATTTTATTTTACAAGGAAACAATTAAACATTTAAACATTTTGTCTTCATTCTTGCTTGATAATCATTCATTTCTTAATCATCATTCAAAATCAATGGGCTTCCTTCTTTTTTCCAACACATAATGTTCAACTTAACTCCCCAAATATTAAATCTTGACTCCCCACTTAAGTATGACTTGAGTGTTCTGTCAATTGTCAAGTAAGAAAGCACCCACGTTAGTGAACGAAGATTCGATGGTGGAAAATTTGTTTAAGTGGGTGAATTGTGTAATCCCAATATGTTATTTAAATTAATATTAAAAAAATCCAAAACCTCGAAACAAAATGTTCAACTTAACTCCATATATACTAAATCCTGACTCTCCACTTAAATATATATTCCGTATTTCCTCAATTATCAAGTAAGAAAGGAGCCACATTAGTGAATGGACATTGGATGATGCAAAATTTGTTTAAGTGGGTGAATTGTGTGATCCCAATACGATATTTAAATTAGTTTTCATAAAATCTGCAACCTCGAAACATAATGTTCAACACACTCCCCATATATTAATTGTTGACTCCCCGCTTAAGTATGACTTGATTGTTCTGTCAATTGTCAAGTAAGAAAGCACCCACGTCAGTGAACGGAGATTTGATAGTGGAAAATTTGTTTAACTGGGTGAATTGTGTAATCCCAATACGTTATTTAAAATATATTAAAAAATCCGCAACCTCGAAAAAAAATGTTCAACTTAACTCCCCACATATTAAATCCTGACTCTCCACTTAAGTATATATTGCGTATTTCGTCAATTATCAAGTAAGTAAGCAACCACGTTAGTGAATGGAGTTTGGATGATGGAAAATTTGTTTAAGTGGTTGAATTGTGTGACCTCAATACGATATTTAAATTAGTTTTAAAAAAATCTACAACCTCGAAATATAATGTTTAACTTAACTCCCCACATATTAATTCCTAACTCCCCATGTAAGTATGACTTGAGTATTTTGTCAATTGTCAAGTAAGAAAGCACCCAAGTCAGTGATTGGCAATTGGATGATGGAAAATTTGTTTAAGTGGGTGAACTGTGTGATCCCAATACGATATTTTTAAATTAGTTTTCAAACAATCTGCAACCTCGAAACATAATGTTCATCTTAACTACCCACATATTAATTCTTGACTCCCAATTTAAGTATGACTTGAGTATTTTGGAAATTTTCAAGTAAGAAGGCACCCACGTCATTGAATGGAGTTTGGATGATGGAAAATTTGTTTAAATGGGTGAATTATGTAATCCCATTACGATATTTAAATATGTTTTTAAAAAATCTGGAACCAGAAAACATAATTTTCAACTTAACTCCCCACATATTAATTTCTGACTCACCACTTAAGTCGGACTTGAGTATTTTTGCAATTGTCAAGTAAAAAAGCACCCACGTTAGTGAATCAAGATTGGATCATGTAAAATTTGTTTAAGTGGATAAATTGTGTGATCCCTATACGATATTTAAATAAGTTTTCATAAAATCTACAACCTCCAAACATAATGTTCAACATACTCCCCATATATTAATTGTTGACTCCCCGCTTAAGTATGACTTGACTGTTCTGTGAATTGTCAAGTAAGAAAGCGCCCACGTCAGTGAATAGAGATTGGATGATGGAAAATTTGTTTAAGTGGGTGAATTGTGTGATCCCAATACGTTACTTAAATTAATATTAAAAAAATCCGCAACCTCGAAACAAAATGTTCAACTTAACTCCCCAAATATTAAATCTTGACTCCATTCTTAAGTATATATTGCGTATTTCGTCAATTATCAAGGAAGAAAGCAGCCACGTTAGTGAATGGAGATTGGATGATGGAAAATTTGTTTAAGTGGGTGAATTGTGCGACCCCAATACGATATTTAAATTAGTTTTAAAAAAATCTACAACCTCGAAACATAATGTTTAACTTAACTCCCCACATATTATTACTTCACTCCCCACTTAAGAGTGACTTGAGTATTTTGTCAATTGTCAAGTAAGAAAGCACCCACGTGAATGAGTGGCGATTGAATGATGGAAAATTTGTTTACGTGGGTGAACTGTGTGATCCCAATACGATATTTAAATTAATTTTCAAAAAATCGGCAACCACGAAACATAATGTTCATCTTAACTCCCCACATATTAATTCCTGACTCCTAATTTAAGTATGACTTGAGTATTTTGGCAATTTTCAAGTAAGAAGGCACCCACGTCATTGAATGGAGATTGGATGATGGAAAAATTATTTAAGTGGGTGAATTACGTAATCCTTTTACGATATTTAAATATGTTTTCAAAAAATCTGGACCCTCAAAACATAATGTTACACTTAACTCCCCACATATTAATTTCTGAATACCCACTTAAGTATGACTTGAGTATTTTTGCAATTGTCAAGAAAGAAACCACCCATGTCAGTGAATCGAGATTAGATCATGTAAAATTTGTTTAAAGGATCAATTGTGTGATCCCTATATGATATTTAAATAAGTTTTCATAAAATCTGCAACCTCGAAGCATAATGTTCAACATACTCCCCAAATATTAATTGTTGACTCCCCACTTAAGTATGACTTGAGTGTTCTGTCAATTGTCAAGTAAGAAAACACCCACGTTAGTGAACGAAGATTTGATGGTGGAAAATTTGTTTAAGTAGGTGAATTGTGTGATCCCAATACGATATTTAAATTAGTTTTCAAAAAATCTGGAATCTCGAAACATAATGTTCATCTTAACTCCCCACATCTTAATTCTTGACTCCCAACTTAAGTATGACTTCAGTATTTTGGCAATTGTCAAGTAAGAAAGCACCGACGTCATTGAATGGAGATTGGATGATGGAAAATTTGTTTAAGTGGGTGAATTATGTAATCCCATTACGATATTTAAATATGTTTTTAAAAAATCTGGAACCAGAAAACATAATTTTCAACTTAACTCCCCACATATTATTTTCTGACTCACCACTTAAGTCGGACTTGAGTATTTTTGCAATTGTCAAGTAAGAAGGCAACCACGTTAGTGAATCAAGATTGGATCATGTAAAATTTGTTTAAGTGGATAAATTGTGTGATCCCTATACGATAATTTAAATAATTTTTCATAAAATCTACAACCTCCAAACATAATGTTCAACATACTCCCCATATATTAATTGTTGACTCCCCGCTTAAGTATGACTTGAGTGTTCTGTCAATTGTCAAGTAAGAAAGCGCTCACGTCAGTGAATGGAGATTGGATGATGGAAATTTTGTTTAAGTGGGTGAATTGTGTGATCCCAATAGGTTTTTTAAATTAGTTTTACAAAATCCTGCAACCTCGAAACATAATGTTCAACTTAACTCCCTACATATTAATTCCTGACTCCAACTTAAGTATGACTTGAGTATTCTGTCAATTGTCAAGTAAGAAAGTACCCACTTCAGGGAATGGAGATTGGATGATTGAAAATTTGTTTAAGTGAGTGAATTGTGTGATCCCAATACGATATTTAAATTAGTTTTCAAAAAATCTGCAACCTCGATACATAATGTTCATCTTAACTCCCCACATACTAATTCCTGACTCCCCGCTTAAGTATGACTTGAGTGTTACGTCAATTGTTAAGTAAGAAAGCACCCACGTCAGTGAATGGAGATTGGAGAATGGAAAATTTTTTTAAGTGGGTGAATTGTGTGATCCCAAAACGTTATTTAAATTAATTTGAAAAAAATCTGCAACCTCGAAACATAATGTTCAACTTAACTCCCCACATATTAATTCCTAACTCCCCACTTAAGTATATATTGAGTATTTTGTCAATTGTCAACTAAGAAAGCACCCACGTTAGTGAATGGAGATTGAATGATGGAAAATTTGTTTAAGTCATTCACTTTAAATTGACGCTATATGTATTCCAATGCTTACCTAATGGTTAAATCGCAACGTATGGAGTCATACCTTATTAATCGTTCAAACTAAAAGTTATAACCTTTACCAACCCTTAATGTCTTCCCACTCAAGGGTCACGACTTTTGAGACCACTATAACCACCAATATTTATTCCCAACCACGTAACCTAATTGCAATCAAATTGCAATTCCACATCCTTGTCAACAAAAGCCGGGATAAGGAGACAAACATCTACATCAACCCCACATCATGGCAGCGAGTGTTAGCGGTACTGTTGGGCAGAGGAATGTAGAACTCGCACCAACCCTTGGGACCACGATGCTATGGACGTCCACCACCATTAACATACATGACCATGTATGCTTTTCACTTAAAATGGCCACTGACATCAAATTCTATTTGCTTTTTTTTCAAGTAATAAACTTTCGTCTTCGTTTTTTGTATATAGAATTTTACTTATGTAGATATACATTTTGCTGCTGCATTCGAAAAGGAACTAAACCCGCAATGAAGTTTGGTTGATAGTTTTGGAAACGCCTTTGTTGTGACGTACAACATGGATACACTCAATCCAAAAATAACCGATGGGTGGAAAGATCTAAAGAACACATACACCGAAGACATATGGGACTCATACGTTCAATTTCGTTATGCATCTATTTATTTGGGACCTAAGTTCAATATTGTTAATTGTACTTTTAGTTCAAGTACTTAGACCAATATGTCATGTATGCATTAAGTGGGGAGTATAGCAACATTAAGTGGGTTGTTGTCTTACATTTTGTGCTCATCATGAATAGTTGTTCAATGAATTTTATTTTGACAGTGGATAGTGGGCCTGTTTTTTCTAAATTTTTTAGACATTAACATTTTTCTTAAACGATGAGTCCTTCACGATTAACTAGGGATTTATGAACAATATTTTGGTAATGAACTTCGACTTTGAAATCAATTAATAACTTCTTCAACAAAGACTCATGCAACTCAACTTAACATCACACACAAATCACACTATTTTTTTTTCAAAAGGGGAGTATAAGAGGTTTAAGTGGGAAGTTATGATGATTATTCTGTGAAGGCATTCCACTTTTTAATATGCTACTACATGAACCCACAAAAGAAACATTGATTTTTGGGTTGTGTCGTCAGTGCCCATTCTTCAAGATTTTTACCACATTGACATCTCTTTTAAATGGGGACTATAGCACGAATTAATGGAGAGTTTTTATCAATATTTTGTTAATCAACTCCAAATCTCAAATCAATTACTCCTTCAACATAAGCTCATGATGTCAACTTAACATGACAACAAAATTGATCCATCAAAACATTATTGACAATTGGGTTCTTTGGCCAATGGGCCTGCATTTTACAAATGACACAACACTAACTTTTTATCAAATGGGAAGTGCATGACGTTTAAGTGGGTAGTTATGATGACTATTATGTTCATGCAACAGAACTTAACTTCGCACAAAAATTACACTAATTTTTATCAAATAGGGAGTGTAGGACACTTAAGTGGGTAGTTATGATGACTACTATGTTCATGCAACTGAACTTCACATCGCACAAAAATCACACTAATTTTTATCAAATGGGGAGTGGAGGACGTTTAAGTGGGTAGTTATGATGACTATTATGTTCATGCAACTGAACTTTACATCGCACAAATATCACACAAACGTTTTTCAAATGGGGAGTGCAGGACGTTCAAGTGGGAATTTATGATGACTATTCTGTAAAGGCATTCCACGTTTTAATATGCTACAATATCAACCCACAAAAGAAACATTGACTCTTGGGTTTTGTCGCCTGTGGCCACTCTTCTTCAACATTTTGACCACTTTGACATCTCTTTTCAATAGGGACTATAGCACTAATTAATGGAGAGTAGTGCTGAATATTTTGGTGCTTCAATCTAGTTCTTAGATCGATTAATAACATCAACAAAACCTCATCAAACTGACCATAACATTGTACATAAACATTTCCATCAACACACAATCACCTTCATTAAGGATACATCATTATCAATACAAATGTAATTACACATCACACATCACACATCACACATTTATACATACATGATTTTTGTAACATCCCTGGCTACCCCTCCTCGGGCCCCAGAGGCTGTCAGGTTACTACAGCCCAATGCACCCCAACCCATCACCCTTCTCCGTCCATTCATACTGGGTGGGTTATTGCCAGTGGGAATCGAACCCCCAACCTGACCTTTAAAACCTCTGGCTAACATCCCTGGCTACCCCTCCTCGGGCCCCAGAGGCTGTCAGGTTACTACAGCCCAATGCACCCCAACCCATCACCCTTCTCCGTCCATTCATACTGGGTGGGTTGTTGCCAGTGGGAATCGAACCCCCAACCTGACCTTTAACACCTCTGGCT
>Ga0214544_1005108_pt1 | contig 25789 bp, 12 predicted proteins | sample CNSS3metaG_FD_160074 | JGI IMG/M metagenome (GOLD analysis project Ga0214544, IMG submission 160074) | Root nodule microbial communities from cowpea collected in UCLA plant growth center, Los Angeles, California, USA - CNSS3 | ecosystem: Host-associated > Plants > Roots > Nodule | place: USA... | reverse complement strand
TATATATATATATATATATATATATATATATATATATATCATGTAAATTCTTTTATTGAGTATATATAAATAATGAAAAATAGTAAATACACTACAAGAAATTTCTTAATTAGAAACTAAAAATAGTTAATCACTATAGTGATTAATTTAGAAACTAATTTACAAAATTAAAAATTATTGGTTACTAAAATAGTCACTATATAAATAAAAAATTATAATTGATCACTAAATTGGTCACTAAATTAATTAGAAACCAATTTAGAAACTAATTCATTTTGGTATTCAAAACCTAGGTAGCTAATTTTTAGTGATCAATCTCCTATGGTAGCAAAAATCATAGTAACTAATTTGAAAAATCAAATATAATTTTTTATTTTATAATAGTGACTATTTTAATAACCAATATTTTTTGATTTAATAATTTGATATCTAAATTGGCCACTATAATTACTAATATTTATTGTCATTAAAATTGGTCACTATTTAAATATTTTCTTGATGTTTGTTATATGTATATTTATTGTTGAAATAGTATGGAGCGTTGTGATGTTATAATATTTCTCCATAATGATAATGGACAAATTGATTCTTTATTAGATAGATTGGATTATATTGTATTTCAAATTAAGTTTTTAATGAATCAAAATAAATTAATGAATTAATTTATCTGATCTAATATAATCTCAGAAAATTTATAAAATTTATCGAGTTTAACACCATATTCTAACTTTAATAGTTGTCACGTCTTTCTTTTACAAACCCAAAACTATAATTTAAAGGAAGGAAATATCTGAAGTCTAGTTTATTCCTTGTGCTTTCCCATTAATAATTTCGAAACTTACATAATGAATTTTAAACATGCAACGCGACATGCATAATTGTCAAACATGTGTAAAGAACGAAAATTGATTTCCGCAAATTTGGTAAAGAAAATAAAAAGTTTGGTATTTTTGTTTTCTTTTTTCAAGAAATCACTCATTGAGCACTTCCATTGACATTTTGGGTCCAAATTAAGTTCATTGTTTTAAGTTTGACCTTATTTTTTGTTTATGTTTTCACTTAATCACGTATTTTTTGAACATCATTTTAAACCCATTTTAACCAAACCATTACAAAGTTTTTCTTAACTTTACTTTAAAAAAAAAAATTCTATGTTAACCTTTTGTTATCGAGTTTTTATAAGCACCAAGTAATCTTCCTAAGATGTGTCTTACTTCAAGGATGTTATCTACTTTATTATAATAAGACAAATCTTTTCATGGGCTCGACTATTGAATGGACAAAGTTTCCAATATAAGAACTTTAGCATTCAACTTAAATTTCCAATATCAGACACTTTCAACATTCAACGTAAATGAAGTATTAGTGAGATAATGAACATATAATAAATAAATATACATATTTTAAAATATTCATCTATTTATAATATTTCAAACGGACTTTTATTTATATAAATGTTTATGATTATCTAATACGACCTTAATCCACAATTAAAGCATAATCACTTGATTAAGTATTAGTATAGGACCAAAATATATACTCAAATTAAGTGGTAACGTTTTGCATGTAGAAACGTGCTGCACGTTATGGTGGTTAATTATCAACATAGGCTCATGGAGATATTCAACCAATTAGCCAATTAACTTCTTTCATAATCATTGTTGCTTTGGAACATACATAGAAGAGATTATTGGAAAGGAATTAGTTTTTTAGTTAGGTATGGATGCCTTTGGTGCATATGGAAATTACTTAATTACATATTTTAGACTTAAATATCACGATTTCATGGAATTTATTATTGAACTTTCTCTTCATATTTTACGGTAATATTTTTCAATATTCACATGTTTATGACATGCTGAATATGTAATACAATGCTTATATATCCTTATAAAATGACATGTTTCATCACAAATTTTGCTATATATTAAAAATATAAAACGCATAACACTACTCAAAATTATCATATTACATGATATTTTTCTTGCAAATTTGTTAAAAAAATTTACAATTTTTTATGCTATTTTTTTCTAAAAATCTTAATTGGCAGGTAATTCCTTCGTAGATAATTATTTCCTACAAAATTATAAAATTCGTAAGTATTTCTTACAAACTTTTTTGTAAAAATTTTTTATACAAAATATTTTGCAAAAATATTGCAGCAATTTCCTGTAATATTTTTTTTTCATAACAAAATTTATATGTATTTTATACAAAAAAAATTTCAAAACAAAATTGACAGAAAATATGAGTTTTTATAGTAGTGTAACTTTAATATATTATAATTAGTAATTCTTAAAAAATACGATATATTTTGTTATTTTTATCTCTAGATATATATAGTTTCTATGATATATTAGAAAAGAATAATTTTATAAAGATTCAAAATTAATATATGAAAGTAAGTTATTAGAGTTTGAGTATACTTATTTTTAATACAAAAATAAAATTTTGAAAATTAAGTAATTGGTTAACATATATATTATTTACATTATACAAAAAATATTACTTATTAAGTTGCATATCTAAACAATCTAATTATCCTAATTTAATATATTTTCCATAAAATAATTATTAATTAATATTTTCTATTTCAATGTTGAAAAATCATTTATATAAATATATGTATATATTCTCTCTTTTTATCCACTTTTCTTTCACTTGTATTTTTCAAGTTACTGTTTATTTAAATTTAACTGATTTTTTTAAGTTTAATCATTTTCTTTAAAATTTAACTATTTTTTAAATTAAATAAATAAAAATCATTTATAAAACAAATAAAAAATATCTATAATTAAAATATAAAAAAAATTGAATACGCGCACATACTTTCAATAATATATATAAAGGGAGTTCTTTTTTTTTATCCACGTTTATTTTCTAATTTTACTATTTGAATAAAAGTTTTTTAACTTAAAATAATTAATTTTGCATATTTTACTGTTAAAGTGACGTTTTTTAAATTTTAATCATTTTTATTTGACTTTTTTTAAACTTGATATTTCTTTAATTAAAAATTTACCTACAAAATTATTCTAAAGAAAATAACATACATAGCATATATGTTTTCACCAGAATTTAATAATAAGAGTCAAAATGAGTAATTAAAATATAATAGAAAGGTAAAACTTTCAAATACTTTTGCGGTGACTAAAAGCAGGCAGTTATATTTGGAATACCAGACACTTGTTTTATGAAGTCATATAACGTTTTCATAACCCCATGAGAGACAATAAATTACTTATAGATAGGAGAGATTGTATTCGGTCTTAACAAAATGACATAGGTAAACCCCACTATTTAGGCCTTTACTTGTCAAAATTTTCATAACCCTAAATCCTATTGATAGTGTTCCTATTTTCAATAGCCTATTATCCTACTATTGGCAAATGTCCGTGCAGATGTGCCACAAAAGTAATATTATCTTCAAGAATAAGAGTGGAGGTAGAAGAGATTCTATGCATGACATATTTAAAGGTTTGGTATGGGTTAAATACAAATATTCGAAGGCAAAATTCATGTATTTTATTGGTGCTTAAACCCAATTATATGCATAAAATCCTTAGCTCAATAAATAAGTAAAAATGTATTTTAGCAATAAAGAATAGATTATTGGTAGATTCCTTTGTTGACCTACACATGGGACAAATATAACAATCTAACATTATTCTTCTTTTTCTTAAATTTTCTTTTTTTGCAATACGATTTAAAAATACCCTCCACCTAAAATGTTGTGTAGTAGGTAAGGCCTTCACTTTTAAAAACAAACTATACAAGTGTTTCACAATTTTTTATATGCTGATTTTACTGAATATTGTTATAATGATATGTCTGACTTTTCTGTTTTGAAGTTCTTTGAAACTCAAACTATAGGCCTATTCAAGTCATCTGGAAGATGCCTAACATGAGATGGATTAAAATTAATAATGATGGAGCTCTTAGAGGTTGTTAGGGTCATCCTGCTTGTGGTGACATTTTTAGAGGTAGTTGTGGTGATTACATTTGCGATTTCTCTTTTTACCTCGATGTGAAAAATGTGTTGTATGCCAAGTTTATGGACGCTATTTTGACTATTGGGATCTCATGGGCTAGTGGTTCTAGGCATGTGTGATTAGAGTGTGATTCATCTTTGGCAGGAATGGCAAAGTGGGTTGTAAGACTCGAAAAAAAAATTAAATAAAAGAATAAATATTTATTATGAATAATTGTGGAATGGAGGTACATCTTAAAGAATTGGTTTGCTAAGTTATAACAAGGAGCAATGGTAGTTCAAGTGGTTGAGTGGGTTGGGTGGTGTTTAGAGGATTTGGGTTCGAACCTTATGTATGTCATTAGTATGAATGGTCGTGTGATATGATCTTAAAACTGTATGTGTGCATGAAATGTCATAAAACATGTAATGGCTACTTGGTTATGCATATAGTTGGTAATTGTGTCGATGAGAGTTTGAACCTTGGCCAGTGCTAACTAGTTTCTTTTTACGCTTGAATTATTTTTGCTACGTTGGTAGATGTTTAGAAACCCTAATCGTCCTAGGAGTAGAGGAGTAGTAGTTACAGGAGGTGGATGAGCAGGAAGCCTTCACGTTAATACCTAATGAAGGTAATTAACTCCTTAATTTCGTTTTTATTTTATTTATTAAAATCTTAGGGCTAAAAAAATGAAGTAAGAGAGAGTCTACTGAGGGGAAAAGGAAGATACTCGTGTGGCAGTTGAGAGGAATTTTTAGAACACAAATTAGGGACCTAAGGAGAGGATTAGAGGGCTGGTTCGAAGAGGTAAGAGTGGATCAAGGTTGTGTAAGAGGAACACTAAGACTGCTTTTGGGAGTGGGAATTCCAGGTAAAGGGAGTTGCACTTAAATGTTCATTTCGTGAATCATGTATTTCATGGTGTGTATAAGCTTGGAAGCCTTTTTCTACTTTCATTTTTCGCTGTTTTTCGCGTTTCAGGGTTTCTGCCTAGAAACCGCTTAGCGACGTTCATGGTCCACTAGGCGACTCATATAGTGTAGGTCAAAAATTGCCTAGCAGCAATGATTGTAACATCCCGATCGGATATTACGAATTTTAATAAAATATAATAGAAATAAATACAAACTCGCATTTATTATAAAAAATCTTCCCCATAACGTGGGAAATTTAAAAAAAAAACGTTCATTACATCGTCATTACTACAAAATCCATAAATTTCAACAACCATTACAAAACTCAATATCTAATAAAATACGGTTTACAAAATCATAAAGAATATCTATGTGATAAGGAAACTCTGAAAAAGCTTTTCCCACGCTAGCTCCGCTCTAGCTCTATGCCTCACTAGAACCACTTGTAACATCATATGCTCTTGTGTAACGCATAACACGATCATCGCCAAACACAAGCAGATAAGATGATCTTTATCTAGGATAACATAGAATAATTCAATGGCTCTTTGCAGGCATCACCACATTACTCAATCATCCATCACACATAGACCTTTATCTAGGATAACATATATGTGCCTACCTTTCTATCTTCACAATGTAGACACCAACCACTCTTGAATTTGGCCACCACCCAATTTTCACACCAGTAACCTTTAAAAACAGGTTTCAATTCATCAGTGATAGCCCCCAACTCCAAGTCCTATGCCAAATAGTAGCCACATCTCCAATTCCCTTTTTAATGACCTAAGTGTATATCAACAAACCAAATCACCATCCTAACCCATCACAATGACAATTAAGTTTCTAAGATTACACCATATAGCCTACCCATGTTGATAATTCACATTAACTCATATTTACCTTCAAGTTGTATTCGCAAGATTTTTATTTCTCCCAAACCTTAAACACAAATTAAGATTCACTTTTATGACCTAAGGCATACCGGTTTCTACCGGTTCCATTTTACCTTATTTTTCCCTTATCCAATTCCATTTGAATCTCTGAATGCACCTTTCAACTCGAGTCACACTTCACCAACCACAAAAGCCATTGTCACCATTATCGCCTGACGACAAGTTATGAGCCGCTAGGCAATGCCTCACTATTTGGACAAAAATCAGATTTGGTTTTGCACCCTGTGCGAATCTTAAACACCAACATCTCATACCAATCAACCCATTTTCCTCACAACCTCTAATTAGCACGTTCCAATCCACAGATAGATAACTACTACTCAATTACACAAAGGATTTCTATCAATCACCTTAACGATCATACTACCCAAAATTTTCAAATTGTCACAACCCTAACATCCATAAAATCTTTAATTTATCATATTAGCAGTAAACATAGGTTTTCCCACCCCAATTTGTCAAGGTACTCAATATCATAGTTCATAGAGACTCTCACAAGTCCCTTACATTCCCAGAACATGCAAAACATAAAAAATCAAGCAATTTAGCTCGCGTCGCCTGACAAGTTTTCGTCACTGCTAGGCGGTTCATATAAAATACACAGAAACTGGGCTGAAACACATTCGTCGCCCGGTGGTCAGTTCATGCTATCAGGCAGTTCCTCTTTGGAACCTAGAATTTGCATAGAAAAGGGATGAGTCGCCTGATGGCGTTGAAGACCCGCTAGGCAGTTTCTGGAAAAATTCCAGAAACTTGCAGAATTCGACACAACAGTACAAAATTAATAACAACAATTCATTTCGTGTACAAAATTACTATAAACACAGTCAAATTCAAGTTCAGCTCCCCTAACTTGGATTCCTTGCTTAAAAATTGTTGGTTATTGAGCTTCTTCCTTGATCAATAATGGCCTCCTTAGTGCTTCCTCAACTGAGCTTTCCTTCTCACTTAATTAACATTGTTCATGGTCTGTAAAACCTCTTCTCCTAGTTCTCACCAGCACCCAACCATGTCAATGTCAAGTCAATACACAACCATTCAACCAATTCATGTTTCGTGATAATTCTTATAAATCAAGGATTATATTATCACTCCTCATGATCAATCATATTATCAAAAAAATACACAATTTAAATATCACACAATTTGGCATACATAGGACTCGAACCCAAGTCCTTTCAACCATTTGAGCTCGTACTTTTCCACATCCTAAAAGTCAACATTAAATGCCATAAAGGCTCCCAGTACCCACATTTATCAAATCATTATTTAATTAATTAATTAAATTTCTTTGGTTTTACAATGATTAGGGGTGGTCAAAATGAACTGAACTGCACTATATTGATAAAAACTGCACTGAACTAAAAAAAAGTTCATGTAAACTGAACTGAATTGAAAAAATAGTTTAGACAAACTAAACACAACTGTTTTTTATCTTAAAAAATTGAACTACACTAAATTGAATTGAACTGTAATAATATGAATTGAACTGAACTACTATGAACTGCATATTTTTTCGAACTGCACTATTCTTTGAACCGAACTGCATTTCTTTTGAACTAAACTTCACTATTTTCAAACCGAACTACACTATTCTTGAACCGAACTACAATACTTTTGAATCGAACGGGTTTTAAATTGTTTTTATATTGCTTAACTAAATTATTCAGGTACAAGAAGGTAAATGATCAATTCCAGAAATATCTAGTGTGAGAGTTTCTATAGTTTCTAACAATGAAAAATCCATCTAATAACAAAATAAGAGTTTTAGAAATTATTCAAATAATATTTATTTTGCCCAGAATTATTTAATATTATATTTTGTTTATATGTGTTTAACATTAAATAATTTATATTAATTACTTTAGTTTGATTATATTTATACGCTAATACATCTTTCCTTTTAAGTAATTTATATTAGCTTAACTAAAATTATGTTGTTTCTTATGAAAAAAAATTAAATATTAATATCAATACTTATAAAATTAAAACTTGTATCACTTAACTATTTTTGTCTAAACAAACTTAATTTAATTATTATCTATTATTTATCTTTATTCGTAAATACTCGAAAAAGCTACAGGAAAGCATCTCTATTAATAGAATCTCATAACTCTTTCTTTTTATTCCTTAATTTTTCTTATTATTTAATATAGAACAATTTTCTAAGTGTATCTATTTAGAAACATCATTTTCAGAAAAATATTAGAAACCACAATTCCAATAATTATGAACTTGTAAATTAAAGTATTTAATTACTTATTCATGAAACTTTTTCTTTTCACATAAATCTTGAAATCATATACAATTATGTAGTAGATTATATTGTAAATAATAAACATACAACAACACCAACGCTTGATTCACAGAAAACTTTAATCTTTAGTCTTTCCACTTTCTCAAAGGTTCAAAAAGTAATCATGTGACCATTTTGCGCATTTCGTGGTACTCAATTTTGACAACAGTTCAAGCAGTTAACTGAACGGTAAACGTAAGGGTTCAATTTTTTTAAACTGAACTTCAAAATAGTACAATTCAGTTTTTGTTGAAAATAGTTTAGTTTTTCTAGTAAAATATAGTATGGATAATCCATAGTTCAATACAGATAAGTTTATTTTGCGCAGCCCTAACAATGATGGCTTGCCAGGCGACACGAATTGCGTTGTTTGTTTTCTGTGTTTTGTTGGATTTAGTGGCATTTCTGGGCTTTCTGTAAAATTCCTTATTTATGTTTGAATTTATGATGTTATAAGTTGAGATAATTGCAACTGTTGATGATACCTTGATGATTGGATGTTGCACAAACATGAGGGGTTTACGTTGGGGTTTAGGGATGCATTGGAAAGATGATGTCTAGTGTTTAATTGTAGTGATTTTGCATTTGTATGAGTAATTGGATATGTATGAATGCTGGAAATATGATTTAAGATATTTTTCATGCAATTGGATGATTGAGCTGAGTCTTCGGGGGTTTTAAGGTTTCTCGTAGGTGCAAAAATCTGAGTTCTGCCCAAGAACACTAATGCACCGCTTGGCGGCAAGTATGTACTGTCAAGCGACAAGTATGTACCGGCAGGCGACAACCCAATGCACAATTGCACTTCGTGTTTTGGTTATGATGGTTGCAGGTGAACTTTTGTTAGGGTTCACTTTAACTTATGATTATGGTATTGTGATAAAATGGGCAGATTGCCATAATGGTGAGTCAAATGCATAAAGTATGAATATGTAATTATGTGACACTTGAATTTTTGGATGAGGTATTGGGTAAAGGAATTAGTGCAAGTGCTACCTGATATATTTATATGATTTTGCATGAATTATGGGCCTTATGTGGTTGTTGGGTTTGAATTCTCTAAAAAGCATGAATAATCCCTTATTAAATTCAAGTGTTATTATGTAATTTGATGAATATATATATATATATATATATATATATATATATATATATATATATATATATATATATAGATATATATATATATATAAAATTTGATGAATGAATATAAGTGATGTAGACAATGAGTGATGGCCGCAATTGAGGAATACTGGAATAGATGAACATGTACTTAGGTATTCTGAATGTTGTTGTTGTGAACTCTACTAGTGTAGTGCTTGGTAATGCTGATTGGACTACCAGGTGATAGGTGATAGGTGATAGGTGAACCAGGAAAGGCACTATAAGGTGTGGCATCTGACGGTGTCTTTGACCCGCCAGGCGATCTGCAGTGCAACATCGCTTGACAACACTTAGGTTGCTCCTAGCAATGGTCCAATGGAAGTTTATGTTTTGGTGTGTTTTGCATGCCTAGTTATGATGACCTTAGGTATGGGATATGCTTGCATGTATTATAAGTAGGGAGGTTCGTAATTGAGTTTAAACGCATGATTAATACGAACGAGGAGGTTTGTATTGGTGATACTCTTGTGTGGGGATACGAGCGAGGAGGTTCATATATTCCATGCTCACAGTTGAGTGTTTTACAAGCAGGGAGATTCGTAATTGGATGTGTTCACACGTGTTGGACTACAAGCGAGGAGATTCGTAAAGGTTGGACTGTGAGCGAATAGGTTCGTAGAGGTTGGACCACGAGCGGGCAGGTTCGTGGAAGCATATGGTATCCTTAAGGCCATGGTCGAGTAGGTGCACCGTGTGATTGGATGTGCTAGTCTCATATAGGTTACTATGGCTGCATATTTACCTTGAGTTATAATATCCCTAAGCGTGTGATTCTTGCCAAGTGAAGTTATTTCTTTTGGGTGAGGTAATCATGTTATTTGTGCATGCTTTATTTTGTTTGAACTCACCCTTTCTATTTACGTGTGGTGATGATTGTGTGACTTGTCACACAGGAGCATATGTTATTCAAGGTGATGATGGCGAGGCATAGAGACAAAGTGAAGGCTAATTGTTGGGATTTTATTTAAGAAGCTTGTATTGACTATTTTGTAATTAAGTTGATTTGGATTTGGACTTGTAATCGTTTAAGTTATGAATTATGGAGTGTTATTATAAGCGAATCGATAAATTGAATTTTCCCGTGTTTGGGAATGGTATTAGATGTTGGCTTGTTTGGCCACCCCCAATCTTTAGTTTGCTAAGCTTTTTTATCCCCTCATATTGTTTCATGGGTCCTTAGAGGAAACACATGAAGAGTTATGAATATGGAGTTTAAGATTTTACATATATCATGAAGTTAACATAGATAGACTTGATAATTTTGAGACTCATAATAAATTAGATTTTAGTAATTAAATTTCTTACGCATGTTATTAGTTTAGATTTTTTTTCACATATCAATTCTTTCATTTCATTATGTATAATTTGTTTTAAAAAAATTCTTTTACATATTTCTAAACACAGGTTTAGTTTTAATCCTTGTAAGACCCGAGAAATTTAAATAATTAAATAAATAATTATTTAATAAATGCGGTTAGTGGGAACCTTTATGGCATTTAATGCTGGGACTTATGACGTGAAATAATAATAGCTTAAATGATTGAGAGTACTTGGTTGTGTTAAAAGGACTTGGGTTCAAGTTCTATGTATGTCAATTGTTTATTAATTTAATTATTTTATTGTTTTGCATGTATGATTGAGACTAGAGTAGTAAGATAAAATCCTAGATAAGTATGAATTACCAACAAACACGAATTGACTTGATGGTTATGCATACACCTAGTAATTGAGAGGTTGTGGGTTCGAACCTTGGTTAAAGTAAAATCACAACATTTGTTTTATGTATGCCTTTGGGATGAACTGAGTAGATGAAGAGCTCTTTGTGTTTATGGAAATTTCCAGAGACCCTATGGTAGCATTGCAGACCTGCTAGGTGACTCATGCCTTCAGAACTCAGTTTTTGGGTTTCTCTACGAATTGCCTAGCGGTTGGTTGTTGTTTGTTAGGCGATGCAAACTGGCTTGCCCAATTTGTCCAATTCTCAAGTTTCTTTGATGTTGGTTATGCTTGGATGAGGTCTCTACACATAATTGTATGATTATCTATGTGTTTACATGTCTGAGATGGTAAGATTTGATGATAATTGTATGAACATGGCCATAATTGGGGGTTAGGGTTCATGTTGGGATTGGGGATGAAGAGATATTATTCTGGTCTTTGATTGGTGTTTGGTTTTGTGAAATTGATCTTAATTGGAATAGGCTTGATAAATATATTTGATTGAATACTAAAGGAGTACCAAAATGCATGACATAATTGATGATTGGGGGATTTTGGGTTCGTACAGGTGTAAGAAAAATCTGGACAGAACCCATAATTGTATGCATCGCCTGACAGCGCATGAACTGTCGCCAGGCGACACATTAGTGTAGTGGGATTGGGGATGAAGAGATATTATTCTGGTCTTTGATTGGTGTTTGGTTTTGTGAAATTGATCTTAATTGGAATAGGCTTGATAGATATATTTGATTGAATACTAAAGGAGTACCAAAATGCATGACATAATTGATGATTGAGGGATTTGGGGTTTGTACAGTTGTAGGAAAAATTTGGACAGAACCCAGAATTGTATGCATCGTCTGACAACGCATGAACTGTCGCCAACCGACACATTAGTGTAGTGGGACATCCTGATTTTTTCTTCTGTGATTCGCGTTCTTGGAGGGTTTATTTGGTAATTTTATGTATAATATGAATTAGTTGGGAAGAGGGTATGGAAAGAAACCCATGCATGTAATATAAATTGAATTATGTATGATTAAGTGATAATTGGGGTTAAATTTGCAAAATAGAATCAGGTTTCTATCTTGACTATAATGTGGACTGTGCCTGTTTGGAGACTGTTATTATGTGCAAATTTTGTTGTTGATTTAAGTTAATCATGGTATGTTTTATTTGGTAAAATAATGAGTGCATAGTGGATTGCATCATAATTGATTAAGGGCATGACATCAATTGTAAAACCATGAATGTGTTGCATTTTAAATTAGTTATAGGGTTATGACTGGATTATTATAAGAGTGCTATGAATTGTGTGTTGTGTGAAACATGTTCGAAAGTGCAAAAAACTAGTAACACTTGCGCTACTGGTATGGTGCCTGGCGACGCGGGACAAGCCGCCAGGCAGTATCCAAAACAGTGACAATGGCCATTGGAATCACGTGACGCCTAGCGGAAGGGGTGGTCTCGCCAGGCAGAATTGGTCGGGCAGAGGTACTGAAAGGCGCTTGTCGCCTAATAGTGTCTGGTTTCCACCAGGCGGTCTAGAACCAGTTTCTGTCTAGCGACGTGCGTGAAGCGCAAGGCAGTTTCAGGTGTAGAGTTGGGTTGCGTGGATGATTCTACACAACTTTGGATGGAGGTCTTGAGATAATGGTTTGCTGGGGGCCCAATTAGGAGTGTAAGTTGTATTGGGGTATCATGTGACCACTCGAGGTTGTAGCCTGGTGGTTTTGGAAGTCAAATGGAATGTGCGAGATCGTGGCTCGTAGGATGGGTTTCGGAAGATTGCCCTCCTCGGTGTTATTCGACGAGTTTGGTAGTCTTGAGACAAATACAAACTGCGGTTCGTATTGGGGAACTCCACTTGGTGTTGCAGATTGTGGTCGTGACAAGATCATTCCCACATGTGGACTATAGGTGGTGGTCTGTAGTCGGAGGGGCGAGTGGACACTCGTGGCAACAAGGATCGATCAATGTAATCATCAAAGGGTGTAGAATCAAGAGGTGTCTAGAGGAAGATGATAATATTTCGATTTGAGGTTTGAAGTGAATCAAAAGTGTTAGGGGTTTAAATTGTTATTATAATGTACCTTGTAATGTATTTTTATTTTAAGCTTAACCTATCTGTGTGTGTTTGGCGATGATCCTGTAACTCGTTACATGAGAGCAAATGTTGATGTAGGTGAGCATATAGATACTTAGAACCGAAGTGGGGCCAACATGGAAATTTTTACTTGGGATTATCTTTATGGATTTTATGAATTAATGTTTGTAAAAAGTTAATATGAATCGTTTTATATTTGTAAGCAATGAACGCATTTCTTTCAGCACGATAAACTAAAGTTTTAATTTTCCCACGTGTTTGGAAAAGTGTTTCACTAATAAATGTAGTTTATTAATATTTTTATTATTTTAATTCTAAATAAGTAATATTAGGTTAGGATGTTATAATCCTCAATTTTTTTTTAATGAATTATTACCATAGATTCACTACAAGAAGGGTTTATGCTTCCCCCAAATTAGGGTTTTCGCTTGGTTTGGTTCGTGAAGGAGACAAGTCTGGTTGGTGAAGAGGCATGCTTTTGGTTCATCAAGCTCGTTCTTCTCATTTGAAAAGGGGCCTGGAGCTCCTTTGTGATGGGACCGCTCCTTTGTGATGGGACCGACCTTAAGCTGGTTCGTGAATGGGCTTGGTTGTGGTTCGTATGGAATTGTTTGTGAAGTAGCTGAGATTGGTTCGTGAAGTGGCAACTTGTTGCTGCGACCTCACGTTGGGTGGTTTGAGTCGAGTTTAGTTGTCGATGAAGGGCGAGGTTGACTTTGTTGGTCTTAAAATTAAGTCGTGAAAGTGAAATTTGATAGTGAATATTTGGTGGTCTCGTGAATATTTGAGAGGGAAATAGTGTGAAATTTGAGAAGGTAACTTTTGGTAACTTAAAAATATATAAACATTATAAATAAATAAAACTATAACGATTCTCTTACTGTTATTTTATAACCAAAAACATTAGTCACTAAATTAATCACAATCACTCATTTAAGAAAAAAAAATATTTGATCTGATTAGTCACTAATAATAACTATCATTTTCGATCATTGAAATTGGTCACTATTTTCTATTATTCTCGTAGCGATGGTTAAACTTTGAAATGTCAATATATAAAGTTTACTATAGTTGAATTTATAAAAACGTTATAATTTGCTAATGTATTTCATAATACCTGATAGGTAATTAATGTAATTTACACGTTAAAAAGTTGATAATTATTTTAAGTTAGATAATTCCCTCAACTATAATAATAATAAGCATACGTTGTTTATCCAATTTAATTGTTTGAAAGTATCTTCTTCTTTTCTTATACAATGTTATATAATATTTTAAATTTACTCCAAATTCTCCTTATCAGTTATCCTTTCGAACTTTTGACATTTTAAAAATATGCACTTTTCGAATTCTTTCGTATGTTATTTCCACATTCTTACTCAACTCTATATTCAAACTTTACTTTGAATATTATCTCTTATAATAACTTATTGAATCATCATAATCAGAAGTATTTGAATACTAAAAATATATCCAAATATCATCGTAATTTTACCTCATAAATTTATCAAATCAGCCTTAAGAAATATCACATATATATTACTTGTTAAAAAATAACAACAAAACTTTCTCTACATATTTAAAGCAGGTACAGAATCCCAGAACATTAATATTCTAGAATTCGCCGGTGGTAAGACAGACAAAGAAAGAGTGTAATACAATGTAAACACACATTTGAGTGGACTAATGAATTAGTGGGTAGTACGTAGTAATTAAAGTATTAAGCTAGCTTAAGCTTATTAATTACGTAGGTGTGGGGATCAGAGTTTAGAAGTGGCGTTGAGGAAGGTGGCGGCTCTTCCAAGGGAAAAGAACTTTCCGGTGGGCAAGAGGTGCGGCGGAAGCAATGCAAGGGTGGCGGCGCAGGCGGCGGCGGCCTCGGCGGTGTGGGTACCCTTCCCCTTGGTCATGGAGGTTTGAGTGAAACCAGGGCAAAAACAGTTCACGCTCAACCCACTTCCCTCGTATGAATATCTCTTAGCCAACACCCTCGAATACGCATTCAGAGCCACCTTCGACACGGCGTACTCCGTCCAGTACGACGGCCATCCTTCTTTCTTCCACCGTCCCTCCCTCACGTCTCTAAGGAACATTCCCACCACTCCCTCTATCTCCTCCTCCATCAACTCCTCGCGCTCTAGCACTGCTCTTATCTCTGCGTTTCTCACCTTCTGCTCTTGCAAACAAATGTATAAACCATAATTAACAAAACCTTAAAACCCTCATTAGTCAAAGAATCTCAGACCATGATTCCCACACTCCTTCCCAAGGTGTGAAACCGGTGTGAACAAAAGACCCATAAAAATGAAAAGAATAAAAGGGGAAGGAGAAAGAAAAGTATAATATAAAAAGAGAGATTCTTCCTGTTTCATCATTTGTCTTTTACTTTAAAACAGCAATAGTTAATATACTGCCACGAAATGCTCACGTTTTAGCGAATAAAAAGAAAGTTAATAATTTGAACTTTAAGAAAAGTTAATTTTTTTCTTCGTGGGGGAACTTTATGGAAACATTTTAACAGAGGAGGAAAATTAAAAAAAAAATGGTAGAAAAGTGTACATCGAGGGAGCCAAGCCTTGAGCTAACGTTGAGAACACGAGTGATGGAAGAAGAAGAGCGACGGAAGAGAGGGAGAAGAGCCTGAATCAGCAACTTGGGACCGTAGAAGTTGGTCTTCATCACGCTTTCCGCGTGGTCCACAGAGTTCTCCTCCAGTTCATTGTACGATACCCCCGCATTGTTCACCTGAATCACACACACATTCATACTTAGTATTTGGATCTTAATTGTTTCATTCAAAATGCTTTAGTTTTGTAATGATTCGTGAGATTTAATTTGCTTTGACTTGGGAAACGGCATGAGCGAGGTGACATGACGTGACACGACATGAGAGAGATAGAATGTGAAAATTAAAATAGTATAGAACAAAAATGGTACCAGAATGTCCAAGGTGGATCCGAACTTGGTTTTGAAGGAAGAGGCAAAGGTGGAAACAGAAACGGGATCGGAGACATCGAGGAGTAGAAAATGAACGTAATCACCAAACCCTTCTTCTCTCAGTGTCTCCACCGCAGCTTCCCCTCTCTGCTTGTTTCTAGCAGTTAGCACCACACTCACTCCAAGTTCCGCAAAACGCTTCACCAATGCAAACCCTATGCCCTTGTTCCCTCCCGTCACCACCGCCACCGTCTCCGTCGTCCACCACCTTCATTCATTCATTCACCACTCACTCATCACAGATACAATCAACATACACAACTTGTATACTAAATCATGTATAAGACCTTCAATTCAAACTTTGTTTAAACATGTTATATATCATGCTAAATCCAATTCTCATGTCAGAACTGTACAAAAACTATATTGTATCTAAATTTCGTCCATAATCTATGAGAAACTCCTTGATGAGGCCCGAATAAGTAAAAAACAACTCTTTGTTACACAGAAATGTTAAAGAAAAGCCTTTTGCAAACTTGTTCTGTTACTAATCATCATTTGCAAGCAGATTAGCTTCTAAATTTGTAGAATAGAATAAACTAAAGGGGTCTCTAGAATTGAAATTTTAAGATATTCTTGATTATCAAACACATGCATATGCATATATTAATTGATGGCTACCTGGTTAAGAGGAGAGAGGGAGAAGGAAAATAATGCTCGGGTTCCATGTGTGTGAGAGAGAATATGAAGGGGACCTTCAATTAAGGAAGACAGTGATGCGAGCAATGGAATAGGTGGACATATAAATATATATATATATATATATATATATACATAGATATAGCTATATATAACAGAGGTTCACACAGAGTGACATGCATTATTGGAATGAAGGAGCAATCAAAGGACCAAACTAGATGAGTGACATATAATATAAGTAGACTTGGCAAGGAACAGAGGCGGTGGGAGCTATAAAATAAACAGAAGCACAATGCACAAAGCAACGTGCAATATTTTTACTAAATCTGCGTTGCTAAGTCTTGCAGACGTAACTTCATATAATAAAACGCATTCTATAATCTCACTCACCTTGTCAAAATGCCCACCTCACGTATGATCAGGTCACTACAATTTATTTCATTTTTTTTCAAGTCATTCATCCACCAAAATAAGGACTAATTTCTTAATCCATAGAGATATATTTTTCTATATTCATAAACCTATAGAACTCTTCACATGCTAAAAAGCAAACCTATCTTTGAATCACATTACACCATAAAATGATATTTTTTAAATTTTTTATGAGATCATTAGAATTGTTATTTAAAATAAATTGATTTTTCTTATATGAAAACTGTATTTTACTCATACAAAAGAAAAAAAAATAGTAATTATGCTTATGTCCCATAACTTTTTTGTGCACAATGACAGAGTTTCTTTCTAGATTTTAGGTTTGTTATAAATAATTTAGAAGTCAAATTCTAAACTTATTTTATTTAAGTCGGATAAATCTTTGTTTTATAATAATACCTTTTTTGACAGGATTTTATAATACTTTATGATAATATAAAATATAATTAAAATAAAAGATAATAATTATATAACTAACGTTTCCTTAAATAATGATAACTAACATACATGACTAAAATAATAAAACGAGAAAATTTTTCTTACTAAAATAGACGTAAGATTCTTTCCGTTAGAATTTATGCATGTGTATATATTATTCAAATAGACATGTTTTACCAAATTAATAAAAATCTTACGTCCATACGTAAGATAATGATGATTATTATTATTAACGTTAAGGTTTCATAAAAATAGAAGTTGATAATGCTAATAAAAGATCGTAATTTAAAATAAAAAACTCTACATGTTAACATTCTAAAGAGAATCTATATATGTTTTCCTTTCAAGTATATAATTAGTTTGATTAGTTTTGTAATGGCTGCTTTTGCTTGTGCAGATTAAGTCAACCACGATAATTTCTGATGATAGTTCATTGGGACTTCTTTTAAAAATTATGGTGGTATTTTTGAAAATATGTAAGTCAACCACTATGTTTTACGATGACAATTCTTTGGGACCTTTCACGATGCAAGGTGATATTTTTTAAAATAAAGAATAATTTTATAACAAAGACTATTTAAAGAACCATCATAAAAAATAGTAAATAATGATTATAGAAATAATCACTGTCGTTTAACATTTTTTATTACTCTTGTTTTGATAATCATTGTTGTTTCTCTTTCAAAACTTCCCTGCATAATTCTTTTTCTTCAATTTTTTCATGTGTATAAAGTCTCCACTTTCTCTACACTCTCGTCTCCGCGCTATGTTTGTATTACTATCGTTCTTTCATTTGTTTCCTCTTTATACCTCTCTTTTCATTTGTGACAACTTCTTCCCTTCTCCACTAATAATTTGTTATATGGTTTTGTAATTTAGTTTTTTATTATGTTAATTTTCACATAATCATTTAGGAGAATAACTGTTGTAATAGGACCATTGAGATAGATTATGTTGATATAAAAATCGGTAAAATACAAAAAAGAAAAGAAAAGAAGAGTTGAAATATTGTATACTTAAGAATTTTTCAAATTTTCATAAAATAGTGTTTGTTAAAAGTGATTAGATGAAGTTTTCACTTGACAAATGTATTGTCAAAAAGTTTTCATAACATTTAATGAAGATTGTGAGACGCAACTTCAAGTCAATGCACCATCAAAAATTAAAAAAACATGTTGTAGCAAAGAAATGCACTAGATGTTTTTTTATACTATTTTAGTTACTCACATATTAATAATACAAAATTCAAAGAGACAAAAGAAGAAATTAATAATATGAAATTCAAAGAGACAAAAGAAGAAAGATGTACACTAGGTGTTCTTCTGAAAATCCATATTATGTTTAGTTCTTGATAAACATAATCACGATCTTCTGGTAGAATAACAATTCAAGAAAAAGGATAAGTATTTTTGGAACTCTAATCACTCCTAGCTAAGCATAAAGTGTTATTTGGACTGTAATTACTTTTGGCCAACCACGACATATTCTTTGAACGTATAGAGTCACTTCTGATTAAAACCTATTCTTTGGATCAAACCATTCCCAGCTAAAACCTAAGTGTTCTTTGGACCCAACCCATCCTAACTAAACACATTGCTTATATATACAAGAGTATGATTTAAATTATCACAAGTTTGCTAACTAAAAGAGGGTAACATCCTAAGACAAATACAAGATTAAGAATACTCTTTTAGGTTGCTAACAAACACAACCATATTCTTGTTCACATACTAAAGCTTAAGGATTGTTCCACATGAACTTTGTTATCATTATGATGGTCATTATATTGTCGCCATCAACATTTCCTCTATAGAAGATCTTCTATATATAGAGATTGGGAATAAAAAAGTTGTTGCAAATTCATTTGGGACTATTCTGAGGTCTTTCAAAGTTCTTATCCTTTGTCTTCTATCCATATTCAAGCTTGAAAATGCATTAAATGCTCTTCATCCAAATATATGCATCTATATTCTTTATGCATTTCTCTGATACACTACATGACTTATTAGACCTAAGTTAAATAGTCTTTTCTCAAACATGAGTAAAGTGTAGGATCTAACAAGGTTGACTATCTTCATAAGACTAACATTTTGCCTTTCAGAAAAGTTGTGTGGAGCATCTTTAAATGCGTTCTTTAAGAGATATTTGATGTACAAACTTCATTGCTAGATCCTCTTGTAAGAAACAAAGAGATAACTATTCTTTGCAAACATAGAATAAACATTTATAAGTATTTGATGTGTACCATGAAAGGCTTTAGAGTACATGTACTTATGATCTCTCTTTAAGCAAAAACTGACCAAACAAAGTTATATAAACTCTTTTTTTTTTGCATCTTTGGTCAAGCGAGACACTTGTGTCTATCAAGACCTAGGGGTGGACAAAAAATCTAATTTTCTTGATCCAATCTACTTTTGCTCTAATCCAATCCATTTATAATCCATTTTATTAAAAATCCAATCCATTTAAAATTCATTTAATGGATCTGGATTTCAATCTAATCTACATTTTATATATTTTATGGATTGAATATCCATTTTATAAATCAAGATTTTTAAATGTGGATAATCCAAAAAATTCAATCCAAATTTTCAATTTAAATTTTTAGTTGCGTTAGACTAAAGGTTGAGATGGACTATGCTAAATTCAGACTTGGATGGGCCTTGCTCGACGACCTATACGGATCGGGCAGGCCCGACGACCATAAGAGGTTGGGTGGGCCTAAAGATATGAACGGGCTAGGTGGGCCCAACAAACCGAACAAGTCGGTCGGGCCCAACGATCCGGAAAATTTGAGTGAGCCCGATGACCCGAACGGAGAAGGCGGGCCCAATGACCTGTTGAGCCAGGTGGGCCCGAAGACCCGAACGAGCAAGGCAGGTTTGAAGATCCGAACGGGCCAATCGGGCTCGAAGACATGAACGGGCCATGCGGGCCCGATGACACGAATGGATCAAGCGGGCTTGAAGAACCGAACGGGTCAGGCAGGCCCAAAGACCCGAACGGGTCAAGCGGGCCCGATGACCCGAACGAGTCAGTCGGGCTCGAAGAATCGAATGGGTAAGGCGGCCCCGACGACCCGAACGGGTCCGAAGACCCGAATGGGGCGGATGACTTGGACGGGGCCGACGACCCGAACGGGTCTGACGACCTACACGGGCCTTACGACCCGGATGGGCACGACGACACAAGCGGGCCCGATGACTCAGATGGACTCGACGATCCAGACGGACCTGATGACTCAGACAACCCAAACGGGCCCGACAACCCGGACGAGCCTGACAACCTACACGGGCCTTACGACCCAGATGGCACGACGACACGAACGGGCGCATCGACCTAGACAGGCATTACGACCTAGACATGCCCTACGACCCAGATGGGCTCAACGTTTCGAACGGGCCCTTCGACAAGGACTGGCCTGATGACCTGAACGGACCTGACGACCCGAATGGGCCTGACGAACCGAACATGCTTGACGACCCGGATGGGTCTGATGACCTGGATGGGCCTGACGACCTTGACGTACCCGGACGGGCCTCACGACTCGAACGTGCCCGACTACCCGATTGGGCCCGACTGTTTGGACGAGTTCGTCTGGGTCGTCTGGCCCGTCTGGGTTGTTTGGCCTGTTCGGGTCGTCGGGCCCGTTCGCGTCGTCGAGCCTCGTGTTGTCGAGCTCGTCCCAATTGTCCGGCCCGTTCAGGTCGTCGGGCCCGTTTGGGTCGTTTGGCCCGTCTAAGTTGTTTGGTCCGTCCGGGTCGAGGAGCCCATTCGAGTCGTCCGGCATGTTCGCGTCGTCGAGCCTCGTGTTGTCGGGCCCGTCCCAATTATCTGGCCTGTTCGGGTCATCGGGCCCATTTGGGTCGTCTGACTCGTACGGGTCGTTGGGCCCATCCGGGTCATCTAGGCCTTAATGACACAAGTTTTAAAAAATTCAATTTAAATTTCTTTTATAAAAAATGGATAATGGATTTTGAACTTTATCCAAATATTTGGATTGGATTTAAATCTTGATCCAAATATTTGGATATGGATTTAAAAAAAATTCAAACTACTTTTGCTAAATAAATGGATTTGGGTAAAAAATCTAATCCAATTATTTGGATCTAAAATAGATGTGGATTGGATCATTAAAAATCCAATCCATACTCACCCTTATCAAGACCTAATGCGTATAAATTCATATTTTGTACTATATTGTTAAGCACATAATCAAAACCAAATAATGGGTTTGTAGAACTTTGTTCTATAAATGTCCTATTTTTATGGTTCTTAAAAAAATAAATTTGAAACATTCATATTTTTTCAAAACAATTTCATAAGATACTGTTTTCACAAACTAATTTTCAAGTTACATAATTTACAGCATACAGTAGAAAAAACAAAAGAAACATTTTACTTTCACGTATTCATGCTTTATCTCCCTTAAATAGACATCATTTGTTTATCTCTAACTTCTGAATCTAAGCTCCTTTTAACTTCTTCTTCATCTCGCACAAAACTACTATTAGGTTTTATCTTTCTTCCCCACAACCTTTATCTTTATCTTTCTCTGGATTTAGCTTTCAAAACTTCTTTTTGATGTTCGCTTAGGTTTGATTACCTTTTCTTATGACATAATAGTGTGCGTGATAATTTTTAGATGGTTGTATTACCTACATAAACTTAACAAAATATTTGTACTACACAAATGATTACATCATCTAGTGAGATGAAATCTATAAAATTTACCATATTTAGATTTTCTTTAATAAAATTGAAACTCTCTAGTTACATAGATTTTGTAAAGATATAAGCCCATTGGTGATCTATCTTGCAAACTTTAGTTCAAAAACACTTTTCTAAACATAATCATAAAGGAAAGTTGATTGAAATCCCTAGCCATGGCCAAGTGCATACATGAGGATAAGTTTTATTGTGGAAGGAGATGCATGAAGAGGAGTGGAAATCAATACAACAAGCATTAAGGGCTGTCATCAGGCACCGTCCAACACCAAAATATGGCACCCAACGCCATAACTGCCGAGGCAACTGGCGCCCAAATATACAACTGGTGCCCAACACATAAAAAATCAACAACATTGACCTTTGCTTAGTATTTTAGTCATAACTTTCTCCATAGACCTCCAAATGCGTTGATTCTTTTTGTGTTGGAAACTAAACTGAAAGGGCTTCATTTGACTATAAGCATGTAATATTTGGACATATGAGTTAGGTGTAATTGGTTTTTGAAAATTATAGACGTTGGCCCTTGTATATTAGGCCATGTAGTATTGGGTTTTGGACCAAGGAAGAGACTTATCTCCTTTGGGAGAGAGTGGTCGTGTGTCATGATCTTATTGGAGAGGTTTTCTTCTAGTGGCCACATGGCACTTTAGGAATGGAGAGTATTTTCCACCTTCTTGAGTGGTCACATGGAACTCTAGGAATGAAAAGTATTTCCACCTTCTTGAGTGGCCACATGGCACTCTAGGAATGAAGAGTATTTCCCTCCTTCTTGAGTGGCAATATGTCTTCCTTATATTGGAGAGGATTTATGCCTTGGACTCCAAGATAACCATGTTAGAGTTTTTAGGGTTTTGAATTTTCAAATTTGGAGACACCTTAGGCTATAAATAGGGGAGTCTCCTCCATTGTAAATTCACTTTTGAGATTTGTAGAGTCATGCTGCCAAATTGTTTGTGCACGTTTACTTGTCTCTAAAGTCAAGGCTAGATTATCCCATGTGGACTCCTCTAGCCACCCAGGTCCACCAAAAGAAAAACATGTCAACAACAAAGTTAGCATAAGAAAAAAAAAACTGTATTTTAGACAACCTAGGCTCTAGATACCAAATGATATAGGTTCCTTTAAGATTTTATGAAATATGGTTTTTGAGTTCTTAAGAAAACCTAGATAAGATCTCCACGGGGCTTTAAGATAGCTAGGGATGGCAATGGGGCGAGGCGGGGACGAGTTTCACTATCCTATACCTATTCTTGTAAAAAGAATTCATCCCTATCCCCATACCCAAACCCAACGGGTATCAAACTGTTGTCCTATCCCCATCCCCACTCCCACCGGGTAACGGGTATAATCTCGTACCCATACTCGTACCCGTTTCCTTACTACTTTAATATTAATTTTAATTAATTTTTATAAAATAATAAAAAATTACGGTAAATGAAACATAATATTATCAAATATTCAATATTAGGAGGATGATTGTTTCTTCGATATCAAATAATAAATTATAATTGTTTACATTTTAGATTAAAATACCAAATAAAATTTCATGAGAACCAAAACATTTATTAAATTTGCAAACATTAATGAAACCTAGTTGATAAAATTTAAAAATATTTTAAAAAAAATATAAAAGGAAAAAATATTCAAATTAAAATATATTTTAAATGTTTGTTTATTTCAATTTTTTAAATTATAATGAATCTTTTTTTTATACACTAATATAAGTTATAATACATTATTTGATCAAAATGACGCAAAGAACAAATAATAAATGTAATAATAAAATTTTAACATATATCTTGAATTTTTCGAACTCCAATATATGTTGGATGGTGATAAAAAAATATTCATGACAATTACATTAAATTTTTATATTGTAGTAAATAAAAATTATTTATACAATTATAGTGAAAAATAAAGTATGATTGTAACGAGTTAGAAAATAAAAAATAATTAGATACAATATATCAAAATAGTATTTTATATGATGAAAATAAACAAAAATAAAAATATTAACAAATATGTGTTTTATAAACAATTTGGAGACTATTGAAAGGAATCACACAAAGGAAAATGTACCGTACCTAGCCAAACTCGACCAAGTAAACAATGTGCATATCGAGGCAGCCAAGTTTCCAGCCTTGGCCGAGTTAGCCTAAACTTGTACCGGTTTTAACCTAAACTAAACATCTAAAGGAACAACCTGCATCTCATATCACCAACATAAGCCATCAAGACAAGTAGCCGGCCTAGACCGACTACTCCAGCATATCCGGTAAGATTAGAGCCTAGGCCGACCACTCCAATGAACTCAGTATGATAGAAGCCCCCGCGTTCAATAAACCTTAAGGGCCTGGGTTAGGGCCCAGGCCCACTCACAGCCCAAGCTAGAGCCCAAGTCAAAGCCCAGCCTATGAGATGGTCAGACATCATTAATGCTCTATAAATATACGTGGACCCCAACAATTAAAGGTACGCATTCATTAATCACTGATTTGACTCTCTGAGAGCTTTGACTTACTTGAGCTTCGGAGACTCTTCTGCAGGTAACCCCTCCTGGGTTCAAGCTGACATGTATCGACTGGGAAGAGGCCAACTGAAGAGATAGCGGACTACATGGTAAGGTGATACTCGTGCCTAACTTATCTTATTTGTCCTTCTGCAGGAACAATTGGCGCCCACCGTGGGGCACGAGACGAACACCTTTAGTACCGGTTTTTTCTCTGAAGATGGTTTCTACCCGCAGCAGAGCTGGAGCGAACAAGCAAGCGGACGCTGGTCCCTCTGGACCTCCCAACATCACCCCTGACTTGGCCGCCATCCTAGACGGCCAGGCAAAGATGCAACAAGAACTCGCAGACCTGAAGAAGCGCAACGCTGAAGAAATGGAAGCGCTGAGACAAGAGAACTCTCGCCTCAGGCGAAGGATCGAGGCAGACGTCAACCTGAAGGGAAAAGCTAAAGAAACCTCTGAAGTTGTGAAGTCTCCTGCCTTCCAGCCTACAGAGGAAGAAAGTGAATACAATCCCACCCCCCACACCTTCACCACCACCCAACAGACACCCGTTACCTCTACACATCCCCATCACTTTCCATCCGGTCAACCAGGGCTCACCGCACCCCCAACTCCCGCCCCCACCATCCCCACCACCCACGCCCCTACAACATACCCACCGCCCTCCATACCACACATATCCCACCCTACAACCCACAATATCTTCCCACAACCCACATTCCTCCTCACAACATCAACTCCACCTTTCTTGCTATGATCAACCACCCACCCCCACCCCACATGCCCCCCCCAACCAGCCCAGACGTCGCCACCCATTCACGGATTTTATCGCCAACACCCCTCTCCCGGCCCAGTGGGAACCATTCAACCTGGATCGCTATACCGGCGAAACCGACCCTGACGAACACCT
>Ga0214544_1005107_pt1 | contig 25789 bp, 19 predicted proteins | sample CNSS3metaG_FD_160074 | JGI IMG/M metagenome (GOLD analysis project Ga0214544, IMG submission 160074) | Root nodule microbial communities from cowpea collected in UCLA plant growth center, Los Angeles, California, USA - CNSS3 | ecosystem: Host-associated > Plants > Roots > Nodule | place: USA... | reverse complement strand
TAGGGAATTCAAACTAAAGTAATGCAAAACAAAGATAAAGGTGATGGAATAGAAGACTCCCCTCTAGACATGCTTCTAGTGATCCTTCTTGAGGGAGCTTCTAAGGAGGTGGTCATGCCTTCATCACCCAACCTTTATTGGAACATTGGAAAGCTATAAAATGCATCCTTCGCTACTTAAAAGGAACTCTAACTTATGAATTACACCTACGTCCTGTTGTTCTCACTAGGGGTGGGCATGGATTGGATTTTTAATGATCCAATCCACATCCATTTTAGATCTAAATAATTGGATTAAATTTTTGACCCAAATCCATTTTTTTAGCAAAAGTAGTTTGGATTTTTTTAAAATCCATATCCAAATATTTGGATCAAGATTTAAATCCAATCCTAATATTTGGATAGAGTTCAAAATCCAGAATCCATTTTTTATAAAACAAATTTAAATTGAATTTTTTAAAACTTGTATCATTAAGGCCTGGATGTCCCGGATGGGCTTGACAACTTGGACGGGCCCAACGACCCGAACGGGGCCGATGACCAGGACAACCCAAACAGGCCTGACAACCTGAACGGGCTCGACGACCTGGACGGGCCCGACAACACGAACACGGTCGACAACGCAAATAGGCTGGTCAGACCCGTCCGGGTCGCCGGGCTCGTCCGCCTGACTCGTTCGGGTCATGGGGCCTGCCTGACCTGTTCGGGTCTTAGGGCCTGCCTGATCCGTTCGGTTCTTCGAGCCCGCTTGACCCATTCGGGCCCGCTTGGCCCGTTCGGGTCTTCGGGCCCACCTGGCTCATCAAGTCATTGGGCCCGGCTGCCCCGTTCGGATCATTGTGCTCACTTGAATTTTTTGGATCGTTGGGCTCGATTGACTCGTTCGATTTGTCGGGCTCGCCTAGCCCATTCATTTCTTTAGGCCTACCCAACCTCTTATGGTCGTCGGGCCTGCCCGATCCGTATAAGTCGTTGAGCAAGGCCTGTCCATGTCTGAATTTAGCATACTCCATCTCAACCTTTAGTCTAACCCAACTAAGAATTTAAATTGAAAATTTGGATTGGATTTTTTGGATTATCCATATTTAAAAATCTTGATTTATAAAATGTATATCCAATCCATAAAATATATAAAATGTAGATTAGATTGAAATCTAGATCCATTAAATGGATTTTAAATGGATTGGATTTTTAATAAAATGGATTATAAATGGATTGGATTGGAGCAAAAGTTGATTGGATCAATAAAATTAGATTTTTTGCCCACCCCTAGTTCTCACTAATGGGTGTTACACTTTAAATGCTTATTGTGATGCAGATTGGACATCAAATATAGATGATCGTTGGTCCAACTCTAGTGCCTGTATTTTCTTTGGACCTAACTTAATCTCTTAGTGATCTAAAAAGTAGACACTGGTTGCACGTTAGTGCTGAGGCAGAGTATCAAAGTCTTGTATCACTACATTTGAAATTCTATGGTTGTAGTCTCTTCTAAAAGAACTTCACATCATATGTACTCCTCTTGTGATTCATTGCGACAATCAAAGCATAGTAGCCGTTACTCACAATCTTGTACTGCACTCTTGCACTAAACATATGGAGCTTGACATTTTCTTTGTTTGTGAGAAAGTTCTCAATCAGTCCTTATACCTTATACGTGACTTACATTTCTGCCACTAATCAAATTGTTGATCTCCTCACAAAACCTCTCTTTAGAAGTCGTCTCTGCCTTCTCTATGACACTCAATGTCATTGAAATTCTTCAATCACCTTGATTTTGAGGGGGACTGTTAGAGAATATCAGTAGAATATCTCTCAGTTTTGTCTTTTCTATTTCTCTCTCCATTCTGTTTTGTATACATGGTATTTAGTTTGTTACATTTTATTCGTTCTGTTAGTCATATAGAGTGAATCACTCATCTAGGACACTTTCTATATAAACTGATGTATTGTTTATTATTCAATGAATGAGAATGATAGACTTTTCCTCGTTCCTGGTTATCAATTTCTAACATATGCCGAGATAAAGGTAAAAACAGATAAAAAAGAGAAACAAGAAATAAAATACTAAGATTCCAAACATAATACACCACAAATACCAGCAGTTAACCTATCTTATCAAGAATTGATACTAAGTAAAAGTCATAAAACTTTTCAAAACCAATTAATTAACCGCTTATTTGAGTTTCTATTAACATGTTTAAATTATTAACAAATTGATTAACATGTATAACGGAAAAATTATTTAGAAAGGAGAAAGCAAAAATTCAAGAACCAATCGAGCACGAGCAAATTTTAGAATCATTATCTTCTATCGTTTTCTTTTATTTCCTGTTCTCTTCGTCTTGCTTCATTTTCTATTGCGGCGGTTAGAGGCTTATTGAATCATTGACAAGAAGAGGCACAATTTGTCCACTTCCTTTGTATGAAATTATATATATATTTTTTATTTTCATTTTCAATTTCTTATTTATTTTTTCTAACAAATAATTAAAGTTAAATATTATGATTTATACTAAGGCAATTTGTGCAAAAACACTGCTTAATTAACTTAAATATTTATTTTATTACTTGTTAATCGTTGCAAGACAGGTATATATCATGACGACACACCTTTATAAAAATATTAATATATGAACTTATTATAGTTTAAAAAAAATTGAATAAATTTTATTATAAATAAGTTTAAGTAATCGTGTCCTTAATTTAGTTGCATGGGAAAGAAACAGTTAACAAGAAAGTAGCTAACCAATCTACACCAAGAAGAAATAGTAGTGCATGAGCACAAACAAGTAACTTCTACATCAAATCCCTCGAAAAAAAAATTAACTTCATATCAATTTAATTCTTCTAAACAATATTTTTATTTATACAAGGACATGCAAATATGTGCTACGCAAACGAACTCTAAACATAAAATTTCAGCACCCAAATCTCAGTTGGCACAAAAATAATCAGAACTTGATAAAAGTTAAAACACAAGACACAACGGCAATAAGATAGAACACCATGTGAGAGGGGACTTCAATAGCGTTTCCATCAGATGAACCACCATCTGTTGATGGCACTGTTTTAGATCCTGCACCTGCAATTCACCAAAATGACATAATAAAAACATCAGCAATTCTTGTTCGAGTTCATGCACTAACCGACTCAACTATTTGAACTAAGTGAATCAATGAAGATCATATCATTACTCTAGAAGGTTTCTGTACAAAGTGTATATCAGAACTTGTGGCTTTCATCTTTCTTTCATTCTGAGTTTATGTTATAAGATGAAATACCTGAGGGAAAGTCTGAAGCAGAAGGTGATATTGATTCTTGAGGGGATTCAGGTGAAGAATCAGAAGGAGAACCAACTGGAGCAGTGGAAGGAGATGTTGGTCCATTCCCAGCTATATAATCAAATTAAATTCATGTCATGAGAACAAAATCAATACTTTATTATTACCCAATTCATGCTTTAGTTTTACTTATGATGTAAAAGACTTAAGAGTTTAGTTAATATTGTTACCTTGACACTGGCTAACTGGGGGAGTTTGAACTTTACAAGCGCCAGGGAGAGACAAAGCAAGAGTCTGATTGATGGTAATTCCGAAAGTGGAACCACCATTGAGCACGGAGCAAAGGCACTGTGGTGAAGATTGGACAACGGTGGAGAGCTGAGAGCAACATGAAGTTGATGGGGTTGAAGAACTTCCCATTATGTAGTTCAGGCAAGGGCTCAAGCTAGTGAGTGTGCTGGTGCAACCTGATTGAGCAGTAGCATTTTGAGTCCACATAGTGGCCACCATAACCGTAACTACACACAACACAAACCCTCTAAAAGCCATTGTATTCACAAACTTCTCACAGATCAGAAATCTCAAACTCTGATTTGTGTGCTGATAGGGATAAAAAGGTGGGAGGTATATGAGTTATTATATAGAGGAAAAAGAAGTTCTGATTCTAAGACATAGACAAGTAAATTAGGTTGCCTACCCTTTGTGATTAAAGACACGTCGAGGAAAAACATTTTTCCTTAAAAGGAAGTGATTATCGATAATTATAACTATATGGACTGTTTTGTTTAATATACGAAAGTGTCGTAATATTCTAGAATATGTTTGACTCTACCACCCCCAAGATGTAAGGACCTAATTAACTTTAATATTTTTTAAGCAAGATCCAAGCGTACCAAGAGAAGCTAATTTGAGTTTTGATTTAGTAATTATGGTTGCGAATTCACAGCTACCTAGGTTGATGCAGATCTGTGTGAAAGTCACACGAAATTGGAAAATCTATTTTGTCTTAAAATTATGACGAAATATACGAATCCATCAGAATAAAAATGGTTTATACATTACTAAAAGTTCTAATGAGATTTTCTTTTTCTTTTTTTACAAATTTGTTCAGAAGAATTTACAAAACAAAATTTTTTGCTATTTTGTTTTAAGAATCTTATTCGGTAGATTTCGTAGATAATTAATTTTTACAAAATTATAAAATTTGTAAGTATTTTTTATAAAATTTATTGTGAAAAGTGTTTTAGACAAAATATTTTGTAAAAAATTTAACAGTAATTTTTTGTAATTTTTTTTACATAACAAAATTGATAAATATTTTTTAAAATAAATTTTAAAATAAAATTGACAAAAAATATAAATTTTTTTAGTTGGCGATAATTTTTATTCATTTATGAATTAATGTATGGTTAAAGTTCATTAATATATGTAATAAGTACAGTAAGAGTTGTATTGTGATTGTTTCTGTGTGGTTTAAGAAAAGTAGTTCTCAGTAGTCTCTTGGTTGGTTACCAAAAGACTCCAATGTGTCTAAAAAATGGCGGCTAGAAAATAGTGATTGTGCTTGAACTGGAATAGTGAATTCTGATTATGTTTATTGATAAGATAATTTTAGATAACGTAATAATTTTCAGAATTCGTGATGAGGTTATTATCTAGAGAGGATGATAGAGGTTTTTGAAATACTCACAAATAGATTAGGAAGCAATTGCCAACGAAGTTCAGGCACATTATGGTATTCGTTCGATAGACCTTCTTCCTGCACCTTCATAAATATTTCTCCACATCTCATACAGAATAAAAAATCATTTTTACCCTTTTTAGGTTATGTGATCTGACGGTCGAAAATGATTTTACTAATTCGGAAGGCAAAACTGATTTTTAAAAATTAAAGTTAAGAAAAAGATAATATTTAAAGTGCACATTTCAAAAGTTATTTATCTTTTAAATTCCACAATCTGAAAATTGTAACATCCTTATCAACAATTAATAAAAAGAAGTATATTTATTTAAAAAATAATGAGATTAAATTAAAACATTAACAAAATATTATAATAATAAGAACAACATCATTTACTCAAACTTTAAAGTAAATTATATTTAACAATAATGCAAAAACTTATAATATATTATTAAGTAATTGTTATTAAAAAATAGTTAACAGTCTGTCAATTGCAAGAGACTTAAAATTATAATAGAACTATGGATAAAATTATTTTATCAAAAATGTGAGAACTTAAAAAATAGTAGTTTAGAATGAGTAAGTGTTTAAAATAATGGAACTAAATTATTTTATTAGTAAAAAGTCTTACATATAAATAGAAATCTAATAAACGAGTTTCATTAGTTATAAAGACTCTGTCTCTTTAACAACTGTTTCTAAAATCCTCTCTGCCTTCTCTCTAAGTTTCTGACTCCTATAATCATTTGTTCAACAATCAGTGACTGCTAGGGGATCCCTGCAACACACCCTACGTTTCTGTATGATCAATTTCTCAAACAGAGTAAGTTGATTTTTTTCTCTTTTCTTTGATTTTGTCTAAATATCCTTGCATGTGGATGATTCTAGACCACATGTGTATTCTGAATTCTCCTTATGTTTTTTCACTGATCAGTGGTTCTATTGATGCACTCTGATCATGTTCTTGTTATTTTTAGTGAGAGTTGGGGACTTTGTTGGGTTGTGAGGTGTATTGGAACTCTCTATGAACTGTCTGTATAGTATCTCAAGTTAAGGAAGCTAATATCTATCACGTCTCACAAACTTGTTAAGAATGTTATTATATGATTATTCTGTAATTGATTGACGTGTTTGATATGTGAATTGAGTTTTGATGTTTGAAAACAATAAATACTTAGGTTTTATCTATTGTTTAAGAATAATTGTATGTTATGGGTGCAATTGGATGCAATTGGTGTGAATATTTTGATAAAATTAATGTTTGATACTCGAATGGTCTCTATAGAGGTTTTGGAGTTATATGGATTGGTTGAATAGGTATAATTTTTTGCTTAAATCATTTTTTGCATAATTGTGCATATTTGCTTACTCCTTGGGCGAGCCTACTGAGCGAATGAGTTGATCTGTAAAATTATGCAGAACAATGATCTACAGAATTATGCAGATTCGAAAACTCGTTGGGCGAATTTCTAAGTCAGGAACTTCCAGACCTAGGCCAGTGGCTGGGCGAGCATGGTTTAGTGGCTAGCCGAGTGCTACACGTTTGGTGAATTTCCAAGTCAAGAACGTCTAGACCTGGGTTTGTAAGATCCGTGAAAATTAATTAATTAAATAATTAATTAATTAATAAATGCGGGTAGAAAGCGCCTTTATGGCATTAATTATTGTTTAATGTGATGTGGAAAAGTACTAGCTTAAATGGTTGAAAGTACTTTGATTGTGTGAGAGGACTTGAGTTTGAGTCTTATGTATGCCAATTATGTGTTATTTTTTTATTATTGATTTTTAATAATATGTATGAGTATGGAATTGGTATTATAAGCCTATCATGATTGAAGTGTATCACTAACATGATTTGGTTGAATTGGTTATGCACTAGAATGGTGACTAAGTGGTCATGGGTTCAAACTTGGTTGGGAATGAAATTGGAACTTTATTTTTTTAAAAGTGTAGTTTTGGAAGGAATATGAGAGGACAAAAGAAAACCTAGAAGTGGAAGCCGAGGGGATGGAAAACATCCTATAATGACCCTAAATGAGAATTAAACACATTAAAAAGCCCATTTTCGTTTTAGTTTTAAAACCCATCTTAAAGATACCTATAAAAGCCAAATTTTAGGTAAAAGGAAGGGTTTTAGCAGTGTGGTGAACTGGTATAGAGAGGAGCACGAGATTGAGAGTGTGAGTTGAGTTTTGGGTGTGCAAGGGTTGAAGCAAGAAGGCAATTGTGAATCACGGGTCATTCGTCTCTCTCTATTTTGATCAATAATTCCAGGTTAGGGGTGCTGAGTTTAATTGTACTAATTTTTCATGTGTTTCTGCGTCTTTATGCTCAATTGGATTCTCTGTGGTATGATTGTGGTATTATGCGTATTGGGATTGAGAGTTTTTGGATGGGTTGTTGTGTATAAAGCCTCTTTTAGGTGGTTTATATGAATTGGAAGAGGGCTTTGGTACTGTTGTTGTTGACTTTGGCCAAACCTTTAACTTTGGTAATGCAAACTTGTTGAAAACATGTTACTGTGATGGCTTGATGAAATAGAGTGCTTGGCAATGATTGAATTGCATTTGGTGTATGGTTTTTGGTTGTTTCGCGCATGTGCAGGAGAGGAATACTGCAAGTTTCGCCCAAGTGGGTCTCTCTCGCCTAGGCGAGAGTTGCAGAACTTCGGTTCTGAATTTGATTCGCGCAGCTCGCTCAGGCGACCTGAGTTAGTGTTGAACGACTTGGTCTCTCGCTCAGGCGAGAGATACTCGCCTGAGCGAGGTCGCGATGAAAACTTCATGGGTTGAACGCGATTTTTCGATCAAGTGAGGTGGTTGAGATGTTGAGCGACAAAGACTCTTGCTTAGGCGAGAGAGGCTCGCCTAAGCGAGGTTGTGATGAGATTTTGGTGTTCTTCTTTGTTGACTTCTCGTCCAAGCGAGGATCTTTGTGTGTGTTGAGCGACTTGAGGTCTCGCTCAGGCGAGAAGAGCTCGCCTAAGCGAGATGACGAAGGTACAACCATTGTTACACGCTCGCTCAGATGAGGTGAACTAGCCTAAGCGAGGCTGAGGGCTTAGCTTGGGCGAGAGTCCCTGGCTTAAGCAAGTTTATGCGATTTCCCATGTTTGTGTGTGCTTGTATGTGTGGTTTGGCTACTTTTTCCTATGTAAAGGGAGTATATGCATGTGGTGTGGTGTTTAGGCTTAAAGGACTAAGTCCAATAGGGGTCTGGGATGTGTTTGATAGTTGGACACATGATGGGCATGGAACTGGATGAGTTCCCGTCGGCTACCAATGGGCGAGGAGTCCTTGGTATGGTGATTACATGTGTCGGGCATACGATGGGCAAGGAATTGATATGTTTTCGTCGGCTACTATTGAGCGAGGAGTCCATAGTATGGTGATTGCGTGCGTGTCAGGATCCAAGTTGAGGACGCTTGGATGATTTACTACAGACGAGGAGTCTGTAGGGCAGGACTATGAGTGGGATAGGCTCATAGGGTTGGACCACGAATGAGTTAGTTTCGTGGGAGCACAGGGAAATCCCAAGACCTAGTTCATGTATATGACTCATGAAGGACTATGAGCTCATAGATGGGTAATTTGAAAACAATGAGATATTTAATTATGTTATTTTGGGATGAGTGGCATATTTATTTCATGTATTTTGTTTATATCTTGTGCATAGCTCACCCTTTCTGTGTGTGTGGCGATGATCGGATGATTCGTTATCCGGGAGTAGATGATTTGACAGGTGGGCTAGGAGATGCATAGACTCGGAGCGAGGGATAGTTGGAGATTTTTGTTTAGATGTTATTATTTTGATTTTGAGATAAATATGTAACCCTTTGGGAGCCATGTGAATATTGTTTTAGTTTTATGAATTATGGACTCTTGGTTTTATGAATGTATATTTAAGTTTTAAATTTTCCCGTGTTTTTGGGAAATGTATTTCTATTAAATGAGGTATTTACTTTCATTTTGTATTTATTTATTAAAATATTAGTAATATTCCTTAGGGATGTTACAGGGTTACTGGCTGGGTGAGAATGGGCCAGTGGCTGGGCGAGTAAGTACGAACCTGAAACTTGCCTTCTTGAGTGATTTGAATGGTATTTTGTGGTTATACAAGTTAATTTGGATAAGGATTGATAACTGAATATATCTATGCTAGTACTAATTCAAGGAGAATTAGCTATGTATTGTAGTAGTGTATGCATTGAAGTAGGAATTGTCTTGGCAATTATCTTGACACTCTAATAATCATTCAAGTTCCCAAATAGAGAGGAATGAGGTATGTGGTGAGAGGAGAAGGAGGTCCTAGTCTAGGTGTTTTTCCTTGACCATAGGTGTTAACAGACTAACCTTGTATGTGGTAGGGTTTTACTCTGTATCTGTTGCTCTACAGAGCATGAGATGCCACTACAAGTGCACAATTGCTTGGATCCAACCTCAATGCATGAATCCAGATTAATTGAGTCTTAGATTATCAAATTGTGTGAAACTAATTGATTTTTTGTGCCTGTTGTATGTTATTAACTATAGAATTGATTTATGTTTTCTTTTTAAATCATTAGCTTACCCTTCTTTTTTCTCTTTTGTTTTTGGTGTTTGTTATTTTTTGACATGATCACCTAATTGGTGTGAGCAGTTGAAAACCTTGCAACTAGCCTTGTGCAGGGAAGAGGAGGAAATGTTGCACAATAGAGTTTCTATGGAAATTCAAGTGTTTTTGGTTTAGACTTGTGTTTTCTCTTTTGAAAATTCTAATGCAAGTTGTGTATTTAAATTGTATAGCAGTTTATCTAGTTTATGTGGAATGATTATAACATACTGTTTATATTTTGGATTTTATGCTTTGAACTATTAGATATGCAATGTTTTGTTTGATGATGTTAAAAAACACTATTTGAACAAAAAAAATATATATATATATATATATATATATATATGACTCATAACTTGGTTGGTTAAATTTCTTTGAGAAGATTTTTTTTTTTAAATTTAATTGACATAAAAAAGTTAATTCCCATTTTTTTAATTAAATAAATAAAATATTATTTTGATATTAAGACTAATCAACACTTTTATTATAAGTAGCATAAAATCAATGGTTAATATCCATATTTTTATTCATAAGAAGTTAGAACATATAAATCATATTTTTTTTGTAATTTTTTTTAATTTAAATAAGAATTGCTTGATAACAATTTATAATGACGAAAATATAAAGAGAAATGCAGAGTGACTCTGAATGGATCGTGAACCATATGGAGTCATTGAAAATTGGTTTCAGAAAAGGTCCATTCTAATTTCTAGCCAACCAAACCACACAAGACTAAAACCTTTGACAAGATTGTTGTTGTAAGGTAGTTGAACGTACGTTCTCTCCCTCATCTTCAAATCTATCTATTTTCCTCTATTCTCAATCATCTCGTCTCATCACAACATATATGTAAACAACCTAAGACAACCTCCACTTCTCGAATAACACAAACCAATCTTATATATTATACTTCTTTCTATTGAACTTTACATATCAGATTCATGCACAGTGTATGTTTGAATTGACACTAAAACAAAATCCATCTTTATCTCAAAATTGTGGTCAAATATTAATAAAAACAACCATCACTTAAAATATCGCGGTGGTTGCAGGTCAACGTTTTACATGCTCTTAATAATCTCACATCTAAGTTTTGAATGTGCAATTCCTTTTGCAACTTGTTTTGGAATCTCCTATATTTAGGAATTTATATGGTTGTACATATCATATCCATTGAATACATATGATATGCATAGTGTAAGATAACTAAAAAAAATCATTCTCATTAAGCGAGTTAGCCTACGATACAAACAACTAAATTTGGCTTCTTTTAGGAAAACAGACAAAAAATATATAGTTAAAAATATGTCGACCCAAAATAAAACGTGGAGTATTCAATATATGATTGTTAAAATATAGAATTTGTTCATTTTTATTTCATTTTCTTGTAATGGTAAAAAACTCAATCCCGAAATTGCCAATTATAAAACTCAAGCTAATCTTCAATGAAAAGTTTGAGAAAATAATGGGAAAATAATTTTTTTTAAAACCTTCTTCAAAGTCGAAATTGAAGCTTCCAAATCTGAGATACTGCAACCAGTATCAAAACCAACATTAATAATTAATAGAAGTTGCACCAATAAACAACCTCGAAGAGTTCAAGAATTGAACCACCAGTGCTTTTGACCCTTGGGGGCTTCTCCTTGCACCCCAAAGATTCTTCAATACCTCTAAAAATGACATAATTGACCTTAATTAATTTTTTATCTGTCTCTGTGGTTGAGATAATTAAACCGAATTTACTGTGGTTGGCTGGTATTTATGGTGTTGCACCCCCAATTCATGTATTTCTCCTTCCTCCGTTTTTTTTCTTCTTCCTCCGTTTTCTTTCTTCTCCTTCCTTTGTTCTCATTATTATTCTCATAGCAGTGGTTCCAGCTTTCTCTCTTTCATTTTCATTTGAAAGTGCTTTTGCAGTGGTAGTGGTCCCTGGTTTCATTATGTGTGAACTGGGTCCTGCTTCAGGTGCTCCAAACTCTGCAAGGTCATCCACACGTGGTTCAAATTTCTTAAAGCTTTCCTCGTTCTTTGCACGTTCCAGGTTAGTATTTGTTTTTTATTAATGGTCTTTTGGAATTTTTCTCTGTTACATGGAGTTATATTTCATTTTGTGATGATTACTGATGTTCAATGAAATGCGAAACAAATGTGATCATTTTCTGGGTTTTTCATTGAAACGGATGTTGAAATCCGTTTCAGAGAAGTGTGAAACGGATATTGAGATCCGTTTCATTTATTATTTTAGCCAATTTTGATTTTGTTAGGCTTGTATTTGTGAAGTTAATGATTAATTAGTTCCTCAATATTTTTTTCAGCTTTTGGTTTGTCGACTACTTTCGTTAGGGTCTTATGAAGGTGATGTTATTTTCCCAAGAATTTTGAGTTGGCCGTCCTTGATGATTAGGATTCACGGAATCAAATCCGCATTTGAATATAACAATGTATTGTATTGCATTCGTTTTAGTTTAGTTGATTAAGTTGTATTATGTGTACCAATAAGGAATAAAGTTTGGACATCATTATGTAGGTTGTTCTTGATTGGGAATTAACTGAAGAGGAAAAAACATTGATGTTGTTCGTGATGCCTTAAATATTGGTGAAGATGGCATCCCAAAAAAAGGAATAGATGACATGTCCTTTACTCAATTTAAGCAATGGTGCAAAAGGAAGTTGAAAAGAAATTATAGGGTCGTTCGACAATTAACGAACCAGCTGAGCAGTATGGAAGAAGAGTATGCCATGGAGGTGAAGAACTTGACCCATCTTTCTTTCATCAACCTGAAGCCTCTTCCTTTGATAAAGGTGATGCCTTTGATGTTGAGGAGCCCCAATCATATCATTTTGAGCAACCTGAGCAAGGTACTCCTGAATACAATCATCATGGAATGGAAATTATTCCCTTTATCGAAGCAGAAAAATGTTCTTTGGATGTTGACTTAACTCAATTGTATCACATTCTTGTGTCACAAAATGACAGGTAGGTTACTGTTGTGGATATAAATTTCATTATTTTATTTCCACGGTTATATAGAGTTAATTCTAAATTTCCACTTTTCAGGAAAGTTGTGGTTGACATAAATCACCAGATACTAACCACAGTTGAGTGTTGGGGATTTCGTCCTCATTGAAAACTTTGCAACATGGTAATGACATCCCTTTCCACAAAATCCAAGTTTTCATAACCTCTAGCATCAAATACCAAAGACTGAAAACTTTTGTTCAAACATACTCCCGCTTGATCATTGATATCGATTACTCTTTTTGCCTGCATATTTATCTTCCTATTACTGCGCACAAGCCTTGATTTGTGTGGACTTAAATGGTGATTATGTTCCTCCACCACACTTCTAATCAACCATTCACCTTCTTTTTAACAGCACTAACACGTGAAGGGCAAGCCTTTCTTTGTGTTGGGATTTTTTTTTTCTGGGGGATGTTGGACATATGGTTTCCTTCTCGAAAACAAACTAGTTTGACGTAGCACAACTAATTATCATCGTCTTTCTTTGATGTTCTGATTCGGACACCAAAACCACTTCTGATTGCATGTTGTTTATAAAATTTCTTTAGTTCATCCACAATTTCGAAAGTCATCCCCACTTTTGGAAAGAAACCCAAGTGGGATTCAGCACAGTCGTTGTTGGTTGAAACATAGCCAATGTGTTACAATTTTTTTCAGGGATATCATCTTCCAGTAGAGTAATGTTATCTAGACCCAGAGCATGTGTTTCTTCCATGTTTTTTCCTTGTATAAACTTTCAATGCAGTTCATAAGTCTTACTGTCAATACAATGTTGAACAAAAGTAAATAACGTCTATAATACATTTATATGGGTAAGGACATCTGCTGTTTTGTGAACAAAATAATGTGCAATGAAGCATTTACTCTCGTTGACGATAAGAATCAGAGACAAATTAATTTCACATTTTTTTGAAAAGTAAAGGAACCGTAAAACTTAAAGTACAATAACACACATGTTGGAGGTAGCCATTAATGTTGCAGATAAGTTGAATGGATAATTAATGAAACCATTTATTACTCAACTTACTTGATGAATGCACCACCAACCAAAGTAGGACGATTCCTAAAGAGTAATCGTGAATGCGTTGTGCACGGAGAAAAAAGAGACATTGTCCATGGAGGATGGGTTGTTGTGAGCCATCAATTGCATTAAATGAATGAGATTTGGTTGGTGATGGAAAAGTAGACTGTGCCTTTCAATGTAACCTGGAAATTAATTACATATAAGCTGAAACGTATACAAAAAGCTACCCAAGGGTATTTTCGTACAAGTATCCAACCTTTTTCAATTATAAATTAAACATAAAGGTAAAAACCTTTACCTCAACCAAATCACCTTTCGTCTTTGTCCGCCTAATTACATTGTGCATTCTAGTCATCCCCAATCCAGTTTTTTGGTGTGTACGACCTTATTCTATGTCCTTATACCCACTACAAATTATTTTCAACTACTTTGTTCACTTTCTCTAGCATTTTTTCAATTTCATGAAATTTTTTCCGGCTACAATAAATATGTAGGTTGAAGTAATGGAAGCATGGGAGGGCCTTGACATTTATGAGTCAGACGTGATGTTATTCATCCGAAGATGCAATTCCAACACAGAATTCATTCCCGGCCCTACAGGAAATGCACAAGCACTTACGCTAAACAGAGAATCGGACGAACCTGAAAATACACAACAATTAATGAAGGAAATGGCTGCTGCAGGTGATGCACGAGACTTCAACTCAAATGCTTGGAAATGGGCTTGCAGGTTTTTTGAATACCATGGTAAGCATGTGGACCACTAATAGCATGGTAACATTAAACACATCATTAAGTTTAAAAATAATAATCATCCATGCTTTCAGGTTTAGTTTTTGAAGGGGACATCAAAAATATGATTTTACTCTCTTATAGGAAATCAATGGAAAAGATACCTTTGGTTGTCTGTGTGGTGAAAAAATGTCACCCCAACGGGTTGAGTGACATGTCCATAGTAATTAAGGTAAAATGCCATTAAGGGTTGTGTGTAATTATTTTGAAATGCATCTAATATTTTGTTCTTTAATTGGTTCAGACCCTTCAACTACAGCAAAGGCAAGCGTCGATAGAAAAGCTGTCATGGATCATGAGTTTGGTTCCCATATTGCTGTTGGAGCATCCATGATTTTGAAAAATGTATTTTCACCGCCTCATGCGTTTTGACTTCATTTGGTTTTCATAATTGACATGAAATATAAATATAAAATCTTAAATATGATTCATCAGGTTTCAGTTTACGGTCACAACCCATGGGTGCCTCTTTGCCTGAACATCACCATTTGCAACATTGTGAAGGTTAATTTTTTTTATGACATTTATATTTATACTTTGTAATGATTTTTATATTTAAATTAGGAACTCATATTCAATTCATTATTAATAGGTATTCAAGAATGACATAAGTCCACCAACTGACCATGAAGTTGAAGCTTTTTTGCCCGTTGTGCGAAACTACCCAGGAGAATATCTTGATGTTGACGATATACTGAAGAAGCTGGTCCCTCCACCTAAAGTTGTGATAACTGCTTACCATGAGGACACTTCTAAAACATCTTTTGCTGGATCATCATGTGGCCCATGTCCTAATGCTGATATTTCTTTTGGTGCGAACTCACCAGGTGGAACATATGATGCACATCCCGATGGGGCTACCACATTTGATGTTAAATGCCCTGATGTTTAAACCGGCTATGGATTTCAGTAATCATTTTGTCATCCCTCTATTATTAAATAATACTGTTGTAGTGCGTTTATGTGTATGGTGAACACCTTCTCCACATTTTGGAAAAACTTGTTGTTAATTATTTATAGTAGTGCTTATCATTCCATGAGTGAATGTGTTTTGTCAATGGAGAAGGATACTATTTTAGTACTGATTGTTGGACCCCATGCTGTGCATACCATTAACACACACCATATTCATTTTTATTCAAACCGAGTATTAATTTTAATTGTCCGAAATCTTGCTTGACTCGTATTGAAATCTAATGTAACATCCCTAAGGAATATTACTAATATTTAATAAATAAAATAGGAAATAAAAATAAATGCCTCATTTAATATAATACCATTTCCCGAAAAAACACAGGAAATTTAAAACTTTAATACACATGTAATAAAAACAGGAGTCCATAATTTATAAAACTAAAATAATATTCACATGGCTCCCAAAGGATTACATATTTATCTAAAAAACAAAATAATAAACATATAAAAAAAATCCCCTACTATCCCTCGCTCCGAGTCTATGCATCTTCTAGCCCACTTATCAAATCATATGCTCCCGGATAACGAGTTATTCGATCATCGCCACACACACACAGAAAGGGTGAGCTATGCATAATATATAAACAGATACATGAAATAAATATGCCACCCATCCCAAAATAACATAACTAAAATTTCATGATTTTCAAATTACCCAACCATGACCTCATAGTCCTTCATGAGTCATATACATGAACTAGGTCTTGGGACTTCACTATGCTTCCACGAAACTAACCCAATCGTGGTCCAACCCTATGAGCCTATCCCGCTCTTAGTCTTGCCCTACAGACTCCTCGTCTGTAGTAAATCATCCAAGCCTCATTAACTTGGACCTTGGCACACACGCAATCACCATACTAAGGACTCCTCGCCCAATAGTAGCTGACAGGAACATAACAGTTCCTTGCCCATCGTGCGCTCGACACATGTAATCACAATACTAAGGACTCCTTGCCCATTAGTAGCCGACGGGAACTCAACCAGTTCCATGCCCATCATGCGTCCAACCGTCAAGCACATCCCAAACCCCTATTGGACTTAGTCCTTCAAGCCCAAACACCACTCCACATGCATATACTTCCTATACTTAAGAAAAAGTAGCCAAACCAACACACACAAGCACACAAACATGGTAATTCACATAAACTCGCTTAAGCCAGGGACTCTCGCCCAAGCTAAGCCCTCGGCCTCGCTTAGGCTAGTTCACCTCGCCTGAGCGAGCATAATATAGTAGCATCATCATGTTATCTCGCTTAGGCGAGATCCTCTTGCCTGGGCGAGCCATACCATCGTTCAAATAACACACACCTCGCCTAACGAGGATAAAATCAAACCAACATCAATTCTCATCGCAACCTCGCTTAGGCAAGCCATTCTCGCCTAAGCGAGCACGCCTGTCGCTTAGAACTTCAATCGCCTGGGCGAGAAGTCGTGCTCAAATCATCCAGGATTACTCGTGACCTTGCCTAGGCGAGCCAATCTCGCCTAAGCGAGACTGTATTTCGCTCAAACCCAACCCTAGTCGCCTGAGCGAATTGCTTGAGTATGAACACTGAATGGACTCCTGCAACTCTCGCCTAGGCGAGAAGGAGTCGCTTGGGCGAAATTCACAGAGTTTCGCCACTATTCCATCACGAAAACTATAAGACCCATGAAAATTAATTAATTAATTAACAAATGCGGGTAGAAGGCGCCTTTATGACATTAATTATTGTTTAGTGTGATGTGGAAAAGTACTAGCTTAAATGGTTGAGAGTACTTGGTTGTGTGAGAGGACTTGGGTTCGAGTCCTATGTATGCCAATTCGACTCAATCTCGAATTGGGGTAATATGAATGGATGAAATAACATGATTGATGTTTGCTAGCCATTGTTTTATGCTAGGCAATGATCGAATTATGTTTTGGCATGTTTTGTGGTGTGAATTGGGCAATGTTGGGGTGGATTCAGTGTGTGAACAGACTTGAAACCCTACAAGTCTAGCCCAAGCGGGTCCATCTCGCCTAAGCGAGAGTTGCAGAGTCTCACTTTGGTTTCTGGTTCGTTGTTCTCGCCTAGGCGACCAGGAAAAGGGTTGAGCGACATGGTCTCTCGCTCAGGCGAGAGACACTCACCTAAGCGAGGTCACGAGGAAACCTCGGAGTTTTGAGCGTGATATCTCGCCCAGGCGAGAGGTTTTGAGTTCTGAGCGATGGACACTCTCGCCTAGGCGAGAGTGGCTCGCCTAAGTGAGTTCTCGAAGTGCAGTGGTGATGTTTTTGTCGAATACTCGTCTAGGCGAGGTCTGTGTGTTGTTTTTGAGCGAAGGAGTGACTCGCCCAGGCGAGAGGATTTATCCTAAGCGAGATAACGTGATGCGACCACTGTTTTAAGCTCGCTCAAGCGAGGTGAATTAGCCTAAGCGAGGCCGAGGGCTTAGCTTGGGTGAGAGTCCTTGGCTTAAGCAAGTTTATGTGAATTTCCATGTTTATGTGTGCTTGTGTGTGTGATTTGACTACTTTCTCCTAAGATTAGGAAGTTTATGCATGTGATGTGGTATTTGGGCTTCAAGGACTAAGTCCAATAGGGGTCTGGGATGTGCTTGATGGTTGGACACATGATGGGTATGAAACTAGTTGAGTTTCCATCGGCTACTAATGGGCGAGGAGTCTTTAGTATGGTGATTGTGTGCGTGCCAGGGTCCAAGTTATGAAGACTTGGATGTTTTACTACAGACTAGGAGTCTGTAGGGCAGGACTATGAGTGGGATAGGCTCATAGGGTCGGACCACGAATGAGTTAGTTTCGTGGGAGCACAGTGAAGTCCCAAGACCTAGTTCATGTATATGACTTATGAAGGACTCTGAGGTCATGGTTGGGTAATTTGAAAAGCATGAAATTTTAGTTATGTTATTTTGGGATGGGTGACATATTTATTCATTGTATCTTTTTTATATATTGTGCATAGCTCACCCTTTCTGTGTGTGTGTGGCGATGATCGGATAACTCGTTATCCGGGAGCAGATGATGTGACAGGTGGGCCAGGAGATGCATAGACACGGAGAGAGGGATAACATAGGATTTTGTATATATTTATTATTTTGGTTTTGAGATAGTTTTGTAACCCTTTTGGGAGCCATTTGAATATTACTTCAGTTTTATAATTGTGGACTCCTGGTTTTATGATGTGTAAATTAAAGTTTTAAATTTTCCGTGTTTTTGGAAAATGGTTTTATATTAAATGCGGTCTATATTTTATTTTGGAATTTATTTATTAAATATTAGTAATATTCCTTAGGGATGTTACAAAAACAACCCACACCATACCCAAAACCCAATAGATACTATACCACGCATTTCAAATCAACCATCCACATATTAGTTTACATATTTGTATCTGGTGGAACTACCAAGACCCAACATTTATCCAATTTTAACCATGCAATTCCCAAAACCCTCACTCTAATCATAAGGATACATAGCATGTCTTTACACACAATCTCAACCAACCAAATTACAAATTACAGCACATGCCACACGAAATTCTGATTTCACAGAATACCATTTATAACAATAGAGACCCAATATAGTCCCAAAAGCCAATTTAGAACCATAAACCACGTGAACAGTGCATGAGCCCCTCTAACCTATACAATTGGTAGGACTTTCAAGCCACAATATCAAAACACCCCAACCACAAACTCAAATTGCATTCAACACGAATTTCATACCATACAATTAGCAAATTCATACACCTAAAATAACAATATGAAAATTAGGTTCAGCTCCCCTAACCTGAATTCTTGATTGAAATTGAGAAAGGAATAGGGATTTTCCTTGGTTCACCAAATTCTTTGCTTCCACCTCTCTCTCCCAACTCAGCCCTTGCACACCCAATTCAGCCTCTCACTCTCCAATTTTCGCTCTCCTTCCAAGCTAAAACGAAAAGAATTGTAGAAACCCTCCTTTCCACCTCAAATTTGCCTTTTATATATGTCTTATGATTGGGTTAAATTGTTGATTTCTTGTAGTGTAAGTGGGATTCCCCTTTTTGTGTCCACTTTCTTTAATTCCTATTTTACCCTTTTTAATATAATAAGTTATTTATTATTTTTAAAATTATTTCACAAGTAACCATTATTTTACAGTTTGTTTTTCTCTGCAACCACATCATTTCATCATTGTTCCTTTCGTGAAGTTGCTTTGCCTTGCTTATTGTCTTTTTTTTCACACTCACTTTGTCGATGTTATTTATCTTCATTGGACTTCATTGGACAAAACATTAACGGTATTTTCCATTGTTCCTTTTCATTTATGATTATTCGCTTTGGGTAATTGTCCAATTGTCCAATTTCCTTTTTTCATTTATGTTATAGATGTTGGCGAGACCAATATAACTACATAAACAAATTGGTATGCATTGGTATCAACTGTATTTTCTTCACATTTCTTGGCGTAGTTCTCTTCTTTGACCGTGGTTTGCTTGCTCTGGGAAATGTGAGGCTTACTTTTACAATCTAAATTTCCTTTCGAATAGAGGTTCGTATTTCCCTAATTTTTGTTTTGGAATCTATTTTTGTGGAATTAGATATTTTTCTTGGCAGCGGTAGCCATTTTGCTCGGTTGGCGTTCTACTTGGACACTTTTCACTAATAGAGCGAACTATAAGGCACTCTTCTATCCTTTTCTCTTCATAGTCACCGGTGGACATTTGTACAGTACTAGAATGTCACTCACATGTTACACAGTTGTTTTTAGTGTTATGCACAAGGGACATAGCTGCTTCTTGGCTTTTCAGCTGTTTGCTTTAGATCAAAGAACATATTTATTTGTCATTCCTAAACTTGAAATTTAATTGTGAATCTGCTAAACGAGATATATTTCCTCGCCTATCATATAAGTGTGAAAGTTTAGCAGTGATAGTCTGGTATTAATAGTAACGAATAGTTGCATATATTCATTGTACAAGAAGCGTCTTCAGGTTGTTACTCTTATTTCTCTTTCACAAATACATTTATTTGTTTGATAGTTGATCCCCAAGTAAAATTTTTGTACAAAGTCTGCATAAATGTCTGCATAAAGTCATTGGTATGCATTTTTTTTACTTTATGAAAAAACTACATATCAAACTCTATTTACTACAGCTACATAATGAAATAACAGGGTTACTATAGATGTTTTCAATATAAAAATAATATTCTTATGCATAAGAGGGGTGTGTTTGTTTATATCATATATAAACTTGACATAAAAAGCTACCATATTTATCACAATATGTTTTAAAATTCATTTTTGTGACAGAGAATACTGAAGAGTATAGTTTTCATCAGTTTTTAGGTTTGACTTTTTATAGAAATCAATAAAACTTAATATTTTTAAAAATAGATGCTTGAACAATTTTAATACGGTTGGAAAAAAAAAACTTAAAGGATTTAATGTTAGATTTATTTATGTTTAGCCAGTATACATCTTAACGTTCTAATTAAAACATATTTTATAAACTTTTGAATTAAGCCTAGATTTTATACCCATTAGTCTCTCTGTAATATGGTTATCAATTTATTTCGTTATTTATCAGAGGTAATGACACTTGATATTGGTTGTTAAAATTATAATAATAAAAATTAAAAAATGTATTGTTTTGTGATAGAATAGTTACATTTACACTACACTACCCCTTCATGTATTATTTATTTTATCATTTTACCAAATAAAAAATGTAAATGGTCATTTGATAATAAGATTAGTGTTAATGTAATAAATTGTAACAGTATAATCATGTATTAATATGAAATTTAAAATGTAATTTACTTCTTATTATTGTGCAAATCTCTATGTCCCTAGCTTTATGTCCAAACAAAACATAGAATATACTGATACTAAGCAATTTTTTTTAGAAATTAGCAACTTTTTTACATCCTGTATTATTTTAAAACTGACAAATTACTTTTTTTAATTACAAATCTTTTTTTTTCTTCAGTAACTTGCTGACTAGCCTGTCATCATTTGCATTGCTGCTCTTCATTGTTACATCAAATCAAATTTTGTAGTCTTTCTACTCACACATTTAGGTATTTCTTCATATATCATTATCTTCTTTTAGTTTTATTTGTTGTACATATTAAGCACTACTTTTATTGTCCTTCTTTTCATTCATTACTTTCTTCCAAGTAATATATTTTTAAATTTATATTAATTTTGGATTTATTATTTATTGTTTTTTGTTTAACTAGACAACATACCTAAATGGAAGATATTCCTTCTAACAAATCAACATCAGAACAACAAAGACAAAGATGGAGAATAAATGCTGCAAATAGAAGACGTAGAATGACCTCCCAACAAAGACTTATTGAACAATCTAAAAGAAGGAAAAATAATCCTGAAAACACAACCAACATTGTCCAAATGCCAAACAGAGCTCCCCGATTGAGAATGACATCTATTCGACAAATGGCTCGGTCAGTAACTAATGCAGGTAACATCACATTTTTCCTCATCACTGCTGTATGTAAACTATATATTCGATTTAAATAAAATTTAACTTATCTTTTAAATATTAGGTTATGGTTTGGTCCCACAAAGGTTTGCAGGACGTAATGATAATGAAGCAAAACCAAGTAATACACACCTTACTGACACTTTACATGGTCAGTCAATTTTATTCATCAATATTTAATCCATGTTATTTACTCACCATTTTATGAAATATTTACATATTTATATTTATTATGCTTCATGCTTTCACATAACAGGTTCTTCTCATGCACCGCAAAGGTTTGAAAAATATAATGTATATGAAGCATTGTCAAGTACTTCACCTGTCAGTAACATAGATTATGGTCAGTACACTATATTTGTATTATGTGTAACAGTAAAGAACATATATAAACAATAATGTATTCTAACAATCTTAAAAATGCTTCATAAATAATTACATTTAATTACGCTTAAATGAAAAATTATATCTAACTCTATACAAAAAAGTATAATACAACTTCTTTGTTTAGGTTTAAACCCACCTCATCACTATTGTATGTCATTAGCCGATAAAATCTTTTCGAGTATGCTTACATTCTTTTTAATTCTTTCCTGTAAAGTATATATTTGATTCAAATACAATTTATCTTATTTTTTAAATATTAGGTTATGGTTTTGCCCCACAAAGGTTTCCAAGACGTAATGATAGTGAAGCAGGACCAAGTAATACGCACATTACAAACAGGTTTCCAGGACGTAATGATAATGAAGCAGGACCAAGTAATACGCACATTACTGACAGGTTTCCAGGTCATAATGATAATGAAGCAGGGCCAAGTAATACGCACATTACTTGCACTGAACATGGTTAGACAACTTTATTCGTCAATAGTTAATTTATGTTGTTTACATTCCATTTCAAAAAATATTTTCATTCTATTTATTTACTATTACAGGATTTGTAATTATGATTTTGATATAATTTATTACGGTGATGAATAATAAAACACCTTTAAGTATCGTTAATTTTCGCAATTACTTCCTTTTTTTCTATGTGTATCAAGATATGATTATACTTTATTACCATGTATCATGGTTTTTAATTTTCTCTTTATTTATTACAGTGATATTGGATTTTTATTCTGCACTTTTTTTCATTGATTTAATACCACACAGTTTATGGTTTTCCTACACAAAGATTGGAAGGATGTATTTATAATGAAGCAGGACAAAGTAATACACACGTCAGTGTCATTCAACATGGTTAGTAAATTATTTTCATCAATAGTTAATACTCATTTTGGTACCATTGAACCTTATTTGTATCTTTTTCCTACCATAATTAATACATGTTGTGCTTTAAGAATGCACTTTTAATACTTTTGCAATTTATAAAACTACATTATTTACTATTCCTCCAATTTATCACTATAATGTAGATATGCTACATGGATTCCCCCGAAGACATAATAGTGCTAGAAATTTTTCAAATACGGTTCCGATGCTCAAATTTCAATTGCCTACACCAACTACATGTCCACATTGTCATGCACGATTATTTTATCATGAATCATGCGATATGTGTTGCTTTGGTGGGAAAGTCTTACTTCCACGTGTTCCTCCTCCACATGAGCTTTTTCAAATATTTTCAGATCAAACATCTGAAAGTAGACATTTTAGACAACATATAAGAAGTTACAATCATGTCTTCTCATTCACTTCTCTTGGTGTTCATATGGATGAAACTATAGTAGCAAATGGTCGTGGTATATATAGTTTTCGTGCTCAAGGTGCAATCTATCATAGGATAGGAGGATTTTATCCAAATGATGGGTCCAGACCCCGGTTTTTGCAGTTGTACATTTATGACACTGAACATGAATTACAAAATAGGATGTTGGAAAACCCTCAACTTCATCAAACTATTGTTCATAAATTGCAACAAATATTACACCGGTGCAATCCTTTTGTGCATGTATTTCGACAACTTGCTCAAGAACCAAATATTCAGATATGTTCTTTACTCATTAAAGAGCGTCCTGCGAATCAACCACAGTATAATCTTCCAACTGCATCTCAAGTAGCAGCTATTATTGTTACTGCAGACACAGAATCAATGGCACGTGGCCGAGATATTAAAGTTGTAGGTCATGATGGAAATTTAATAAACATACAAGAAACCGTAGGATATTATGATCCTTTACAATATCCTTTATTATTTCCATTTGGAACATATGGCTGGGACACCAACACAAAAAATCATAATGGCCAAAGTATCTCTTGCCGAGAATATTATAGTTTCATGCTTCAGGTAACTTCTATCATAATTATCCCAGTTTCATTAAATTATGTAATATTAAGAAGGCTAACATATTTTAGAAACACGTGATTATTTAATGTAGATTCGTCCAAATGATCAGTCTGTAATATTACAAGCGGGACGACTTTTACAACAATATGTTGTAGATAACTACGTTAAGATTGAGACTGGAAGGTTACGATGGATTCGTAATCATCAAAACAACATTCGTGCTGAAATGTATCAAGGTTTGCAGGATGCTTTGCATGAAGGACAAACTCACGCATGTAAATATATTTAAAACAACATTTATTACATCTAAATATATTATCATTCACTCTTTCATTTCTTTGAAGATACTGTTGGAAAGAGGACAATATTACCATCGTCATCTATTGGTAGTCGTCGAGACTTGACACAACGATATCAAGATGGTATGGCAATTGTTGCTTACAATGGAAAACCTGATATTTTCCTTACAATGACATGCAATCCATCTTGGAGTGAAATTTCTTCTGAACTACAAAATCAACAAACTCCACAAGATTGCACTGACTTGCTCACAAGAATCTTTCGAGCAAAATTTGAGCAATATAAGGAAGATGTTGTTAATAAAGGAGTCCTCGGGAAAGTTATTGGTTATATGTATGTTACTGAATTTCAAAAATGTGGGTTGCGCATGTACATATGCTATTGATCTTAGATAATAATGATAAGTTACATGATCCACAAGATTATGATAGCATTGTGAGGGCAGAAATACCAAATAAGGCAGAAGAACCACAATTGCATGAAGCTGTGTTGAAACACTAGATCACCATGTATGAAGCGCAATGAATGCCAAAAGAGATTTCCCAAGGATTTCTTGGAAGAAACAGGACAAGATAATGATTCATATCCACAATATAGAAGACGTTTTGATGAACCAATTTCCATAAATAGAAATGTGACTGTTGACAATAGATGGGTGGTTCCTTATAATCCTTAGTTACTCTTAAAATACGGTTGTCATATAAATGTTGAGATCTGCAGCATCATCAAAAGTATTAAACATTTGTATAAGTATGTTTACAAAGGACCAGATCAAGTAGCAATGGAGATTCATAGAGGACCAATTATAGATGAAGTCCAACAATATCTCGATGCTAGATGGATTTGTGCTCCCGAGGCTTTATGGAAAATCTTCATATTTACAATCTATCGAATGAATCCAGCTGTTGAAAGATTGCAAATTCATTTACTAAATCAACAACAAGTGCGATTTTATAAGCACCAAACCATCAATGACGTGTTGAATGATGATAACAACTCCAAAACAATGCTCACACAATTTTTGCCCTCAATCAAAGAGATCCCTAATCTAGAACATTTTTGTATCGGGAAATTCCAAAGCATTATTGTTGGAATAATAGACATAAGGAATGGTATCCAAGAATGTCAAACAAGAAAGTTATCGGCTGAATTTATACTGTATCTCCTTCTGAAGGAGATAAGTTCTTCTTGCGGGTTTTGCTTTCTCACATAAGAGGACCAACTAGTTGGGAATATCTATTATCACCAAATGAAACATATTGTCACACATTCAAAAAGGCGGCTGAGAAATGGGGATTTTTAGAAAGTGACAATAGTATTCATGAATGCTTAGTTGAAGCATCAACTTTAC
>Ga0214544_1005104_pt1 | contig 25790 bp, 11 predicted proteins | sample CNSS3metaG_FD_160074 | JGI IMG/M metagenome (GOLD analysis project Ga0214544, IMG submission 160074) | Root nodule microbial communities from cowpea collected in UCLA plant growth center, Los Angeles, California, USA - CNSS3 | ecosystem: Host-associated > Plants > Roots > Nodule | place: USA... | reverse complement strand
ATATTCTCATATATATATATATATATATATATATATATATATATATATATATATATATATATATATATATATATATATATATATATATATATATATATATATATATTAGAATGTGTTATTACGAATTCCTATATCAGAAAATGAAACACAGATGATACAGGAATAAACTAAATAAAAAAAATTGCTTAAATAATAGCAAACAAAAAAGAACTCATGTACAACTTTCATATACCCATCCCATTTTAGTAAGGCAAATAAACTCTAGCCTTTTTTACAGTTTTAAAATGCAAACTTTAGCATGAGTAGATTCAGTTTTGGTTCTGAAATAAAATTGTAAATTTAGTTTTGGGTGAGTAGAACCAACCACACACGAAAAAACTCCCATTCCATATCTTGTTGCTATTCTCAAAATGTCCAAAGGCGGTAGGACCTGTAGAACAATTATGGCAAAACATGGTACAAGTTTAGTGGTAAGAACCTTAGCAAAGTAAATCATAAGCCATCCTCCAACGCAGAAAACACTGAATACTCTCATTGCTTGCATATTCAGAAATCAACCTTTTCACACCTTGGAAATACAAAATAAAAGTAGTTAACAAGTTAATCCCAAACAACTATCATAATTTCTCTGAACTACCATATTTTTCACACCTTGTACTTTTGCTGATGAATATTTGTAAAAGACTGAACAGGATCAAAGGGACAAATAGATTTATGCTGGCCTAAAGAGTGCATAAAAACTGACATAACTAATATTAAAATAATTGAGTCTCACTATTTTTAAACCACTATCACTTTTAAAACACTATTTTTTAGGATCTTAAAATTTTTGTCATAATTATTAAAAATCGGTACAATATTTATATTATAGATAATTAATTATATTTATAAAATTAATTATAAAATTTGAAGTGTAATATAATAAAATAATTTATTTTAATAATGATAAAATTGGTAATGAAATATGCGCAACAAAAACAATTATAAGGTGGTTAAAAAATCAATTATCTTTATGTAGAAATTACAATAAGATTATCACCTATTTTTATATAAAGTAGTGTGTTATTTTTTATGATAAATAAAATATATTATAATTATTATTACAATCATAAAATAAAAATAATTTTGGTAGTTTTTATTTATTTTGTAATAAAATGGTTAAGTTTAAAAAATGTCAAATAAAAAAAACGGTAAAATTTAAAGAAATGGTCACTTAAAATGTAAAATTGATAAAACAATGATTTTAATATAAAAAAAATTAAGAGGCCATGAATTGGTTTTAAAATCTCATATTTCAAAAATCTATAATATACTAGTGGTGATAAAATATGGTCATAAAATGTGTTGATCGGGTAAGGTTTTATATTTATATAATTTTATTATATAATTATTATGGATTAACATTAATTAATAAATTGAATTATTTATTAATATTAATTATATTTTACATTGTTATTAATTTATGAACAATATGTATTGAGCTTTTGATGAATGCCATGTGATACATTGGACTGTCAAGTGAATGCTCTGTGATGAACTTGACTATTCAGTAATATGTTGAGAGGTCTCTGGTATCTGCTGATAAAGATATAAAATTGATACCTCGTTAATCAATTCTAAATAGAGAAATAAGACAAACAGTTAAATACATTCTTTGTTTAAGCATTCAGTTTTCTGACATATCCTATCGTCTCACATGCTTAAAGAACGACAAAATGATAAATCTATCATTGATATCGGGTACATTATTATTTCTAAATACATACTTGAATATATTGTACTTTTGTATCTTAAATTATTTTTTCTATCAATTGGTATTAGAGTTAAATTAAGATATAAATTATAGTTGTTCAACTTTTTTCCAGGATGTGTCCTATATTTCATATTTGTTCACTGTCTATGCATAAAAAATTGGGATCTAAAATTTCTCCTTTGGATTGAAAAATTTATAGAGGAATTTTGTTTATAAATGTAATAGGATTGTACGGTCCATTTTTTGGTGCGAATTGTTTTGTATTTCAAATAGATTTTGATCTCGTTTTTCCCTTTTTTTTTTTTACTGTTTTTCAATTTCTTTTCCTCCTCTTTTGAATCAAAAATTGATTTGGGAATTTTGCTCACTACATCATGACAGTTTTGTGGCTGGAAAATTGGGTCATTATGATCTGTATAGTGGCGGAATCAAACCGAGTCAAAATGGGTTTAGGTCGTGGTTTTTCTTACTTGTCTCCATGAAGGAGATAATGGATACTGCGCATTGCGCATGCCCACTCGCAGGACCATAACAAATTAGTCAGGATGATATATTTTTTGTATTTTTTGGATACATGATGGTATTTTATTTTAATTATTTCGTGAATAAAAATTAATTTTATATATTGTACTATCAACTTTTGGGTCTAATATTTTTTGTATAAGTTTTTTGTTATTTCGGTGATTTGTTAGCGTGTTGTACTTTCTCTGATAGCTTGTTTATACTTGAATTAAATTCTTTGACCCTTATTTGTATCAAGTTTATATTTTTTGTGATTATTTAATGTGTTGTTCATGCATAATATAATTTTATTATATGTTGTTAAGTATGAGTAATATAATTTTATATGATTGTGATCTCACTTATCGTAGATACAATTGTATGAAATTTTTCGTGAATGAGATAATTTAATTATTTCGTTAATTAATTTTATATTACATTAATATTAATAATGTCCTATCGGTATTTTGTTATTAATAAATTTTATTTTATTTCTTGATATAATGTACTTTGAATTTTGTCAATTATTTGTCTTGTACCTTATCTGTAATAGATTTCTTAATGACATGAGTTTTGCATTGTATTTTATTTCTTAATTATATTTTTTATTTATTATTATTCGAGGCTCTTAGGCGAGATCATAATGAATGAGAAATTTGGTATTATAGGCCTTTTTGGTTGTGTATTCAAAAATATTTGTTTTTTGGTTGTTTATTTCTTGATTTAGTGTACTTTGAATTTTATCTTAAGTCAATTATTTGTCATGTACCCTATCGGTATCAGATTTCTTTATAACATGAGTTGTGTATTGTATTTTATTTCTTAATTATATTTCTTATTTATTATCATTAAGTACCTTAGGTGGGATCATAATGGATAGGAAATTTGGTATTGTAGTCATGTTTTGTTTTGCATTAAAAAACATTCATTTTTTATTGCAAAATAACTATTCATATTAAATGTTTCTTTGTTGTTTTGATATCGACTTTTTTGCCATTGACTTTAGTCAAAACTTTGAATGGGACAAATTTTGAGGATCGGAAAGAATCTCTAGACTTGTATCTGACAATTACTAATATAGACTTTTTTCTTTAGAGGGGAAGAGCCTCCAACTCTCACTCTTGAGTCCACTACTGTCTAGATAGCTTTTGTGAGAAATAAGAGCACTCAAACAGGGTGTGTCTGATGGTGTTGAAATACATGAGGAAGTTTATATGATTCAACTTAATGGCTTTGTTGGAAAAGGCAAAGAACACTTGATTTACATGTTGAAGAAGTCTATATATGGCTGAGACAAGATTCTCGATAATGTATTTGAAATATTTTATATATAATTAATTATCTATAATATAAATATTTTATGTATTTTTTAATAATCATGATAAAAAAAAATGATTTTTTATTACCCTAAATAAGAAAAGTAATTATACATGTATACCATATGTTTTGACTTATAATATATATAATAATATACCGTTGTCCAAAAAAGACCAGATGATCAAATATTATTATTATTATAATTTTAAAGTAACAGTAATTTTGGTAATAATTAGTTTTTATTTATTTTGTAACAAAATGGTTAAGTTTAATATGTGAAATCGAAATTTTTTTTTAAAGAAATGGTAACTTAAAAAGTAAAATTGATAAAATTATTATTTTAATTTAAAAACAACAAGAGGAGGTAAATTGACTTTAAACTCTTATATTTCAAAAATCCATAGGGCTAAAGGTGGTGATAAAATATGTTGTTTGGGTAAGGTGTTATATTTATATAATTTTAATATATATTAATCAATAAATTTTATTATTTGTTAATATTAATTATATTGTTCATTGTTACTAATTTATGAATAATACATATTAGGTTTCTGATGAATGATTCATGATATGTTGGATCGTTCAATTAATCACTACAAAAAAAATTAATTTTAACGGAAGTTATATTTGGCATTTCTGGGGGTTTTAACCCCCACTAAACACGTTACCCGCGGTTTAACTTTTCCCGACTAAAACCAGCGTCGCTAACATATTATCGACGATTTTAAGTAACCCCTAGTAAAACAAAACTTCTCTACGGTTTTATAACCCCCATAAATTACCAGGGGTTTCATAACCCCGTAAATTACCAGGGGTTTCACAAACCCCGTAAATTACCAAGAGGTTTCAAACCCAAGTATTCCCCAAGCCTACTATGAGAAATATCAGCTACTTTTTATGACTAGATAGCAACAACTTTTTACTTTTTACAATTCAGACTCTAGTCATCCCTTGATTGTAAGTACAAGATTTTTTTTTCCCGAAAGCTACTGAAAATATATAATTACATATATTTTGGGTCTAGTGGGCTCATATATAATTACATATTATATATTTAGAACTTTTAATACGTAGAAAGATATTGGAAATTAGCATGCTCCAGAAGCTCATAATAGTTACAAAAAGGTTAAAATACCTTTTTGGTCTTAATTTTCGTTAAGATTTTTCAAATAAGTCCTAATTTTAATTGTATTCAAATAGGTCCCAATTTTCGTTAATTTTGTTCAATTGAATCCTTTTTTTCTAACACTGCTTAAATTATTAACGACCATGAATAGTGACGGTCACATGTCACTTTGTGGTTTTTTTAATTATTTTTAATTTTTTTAAATGTACACATGTCAATCCAGTGGCATGCCACGTATCACTTCATGATTTTTTTGAATTCTTTTTATATTTTTTGAATTTTTTATTATTTTTTTTAATTTTTTTTTAAATGTCCACGTGTCAATCCAGTAACGTGCCACGTGTCAAAGTCAATGTTCTATATTCAATTTGGTTCCTATATTTGTTATTTTTGTTCAATTTAGTCCTAATTATTGTTAACATTAACCAATTTGGTCTCTCTCCAAATTGAAATCAAATTTAATTTTTATATTAAAATTCACATTTGTTTTAATATTTTTATATAATATATTAAAATTCACATCGTTATAACTTTGATATAAAAATTAAATTTGGTCTCATCTTTGATAGGGACCAAATTGGTTAATGTTAACAAAAATTAGGACTAAATTGAACAAAAATAATAAATATAGGGACCAAATTGAATATAGAACATTGACTTTGACACATGACACGCTAATAGGTTGACACGTGGACATTTAAAAAATTCAAAAAAAAAATAAAAGAAAAATTTAAAAAAACCATGAAGTGACACACGACATGCTATTGGGGTGACACGTGTACATTTACAAAAATTCAAAAAAATTCAAAAATACCAAAAAGTGATACATGACAGTCACTGCTCATGGTCGTTAATGATTTAAACAGTGTTAGCAAAAAAAAACCCAATTGAACAAAATTGATGAAAATTGAAACTTATTTGAACACAAACAAAATTAGGACTTATTTGAAAAAACTTACGAAAATTAGGACCAAAAAGGTATTTTAACCTTAAAAAAATTAAAATTTAATGACAAACTATGTTTTTACAAAGTGTGTTAATAAGACTTGTACAATACTAAGATAAAGGAGTTCACCTTTCTAACAGTTTTCTGGATTATCCCTATTGGTATTGGGCTTGCCAATATTAGGTTGGTTCATTGCCTGATACTGCTCGATTAAAAAATAAAAAATATAAGCAACTTTGTTCATTCTTCTTGTCCTCATTCAAGTTGTTCTTGGGCTTTGTTCATCAATTTCTCACCTTAACCTTCTAGTCAATGCAACATCCTCGTCCTCCTGTGTTGTTGATGTTAGTGCCACAATCCTTGAATTGTTTCTGCTTAATGCCCCACCAGAAGGTTGTATGCTTGTATTCCTTAGGTTAGCATAAAATATTGTTTCAAGACTCAGATTTTGAGCTTCTTGCTCACTATTTAAGGAGCCAACTACTTTTCTTGCCTCAATTTCTTGGGGAAATAGGAGCTGGATTGTGTTCTAGAGGATTGTGTTGTCCATTGCTGCAATTGATAAAGAGGGATTATATATATATAAGCTACTGAAATAGAATGCTTCTGGGGCAGAAAGTAATTTAAAACATGTACTTTTGTAAAGTGAAAGAAATATAATATAGACTAACACCTTATTAATTGCCTGCATTTGGGCACTTTTGCTACACTTGTCTGCAGGCAGATCGTAGACATTTTCTACAGAAGCTTCAGAATTGAAAAATCAGAAATCTACGCATTCATGTATATTAAAACTTGAATTTGGTACCCCATGGAAAAATTACTAGCATATTTGTCTGTAATAGTTGAAAAACCGTATTCACACCAAATATCTAGGATTTGATATATTAAAAATTAAATTAAGTACCCCCTAAAGGAATTTTTCTAGAATAAACATTAGAAGGCTTTTACAGCCAAAATCAAATATCATTCACGTGAGGAATTCAACCACATATACTACTATTGCTTATCCTAAAACAAAAATAAGAAACAAAGAAACCTGGAGGCTATCATGTTATAATATAAATTAAATAGCAACCATGTGTTAAGTAAAAAAAAAATGTTCTCGCACAAATTTCTCTAAAGAAAGCAACTATTTCTCCATAACTTAACATAAAAAATAAGAAATTAGTTTCATATTATGAAATAACTAGCATAAAACTTGTGACATTGGTATCAACGTAACTCGAGCCAAACAAAGCACATCATAATTAAAGCTTGTTATATATATATATATATATATATATATATATATATATATATATATATATATATATATATATATAAACATCACTACTATAAGACAATCATTCTTCTGATAAAAAGTTAAATTTCAGCTCACATGATAAGCTAGTGAGTGTATTATCCTTAACAACTAGCTTTTGAGGATGGATTTCCCAAGTGCTTGGGTGCTTATCACAAGGAGTTTCCAACTAGATCAGATAATAACAAGTGAAAATGACTAAATTGTACAATCAACACACAATTTTACCATAGTGAAAGTAATCACAAAAGTGTGAGCAATACCAGCATGAGGGAGCCTACAACTTGCCTAGCTAGCTCAGTTGATTTTCCACCCGAAGGGATTTCTTGAAATCCTTATACCTGATATTTATATAATATTTAATAAATGCAAGAACTAAGAAAATAATATATAACTAGACAAAGTCAAGGAAACAAGAAAATAGAATCTTGGGCTTATGAGAGTGTTGTAGCAGAAAATTATAAAACTTGATATACAATTTCAATGATATTTGCCAAGTAAACAAACTAAACATGATATAATCTTCTGCAGGTGTTCGAGCAAAAGCATTCCCCTGCACAAGAAGCTATCATTCGTGTTCATTGCCGACTTACACAGATTGGGTTTGAGCCAAGTGCTGCAGTTGTTGCTAAGCTTCTTGTGCGTTCACCACAGGTTGGCTGCCTCTTGGGCAAGGGAGGTCTTGTTATATCTAAAACGTGAAGGGCCACATGTGCCAGTATACGCATTTTTTCAAAGGAACAAGTCAAGTTCATTTCCCAAAATGAAGAGGTTGTACAAGTAATTGGTGCTTTAAACACTTTCATGTGAATTATATGCACATTTAATGAGATGTACGATTCAAATTATATCAAGACAAATAGAACCTTGGGCTTGTTGAAGCCAGAATACCCCAACAACCTTATGACAATGCTTCTAGTGGTATACTCCAGCAATCTACATATTTCTTATGCAGGTCAGTTCTTGTTGTGAACAATAGTTGAAAGCATGATTGATTGCACATCTTCTACAAGGCTAGATATTACAACATAGCCAATCAAACTGAATATTTATATTTGGCTTCTTCAAAGAAATAAAGCCAAGCTTGACCAACATATTTTCTTATGCATTGAGCTTGAGCTTATAGTGCTCAGCATGACTCATCTACCCATCCAGCAATAAGGATAGCCAAATAATGTCATTGTGTTATGACAAATTTTTCAAACACACCATTTAGATAAAAGTCAAACCACCACGGGCAAGATTTAGTCATCTAATCCTCAATAGGTGTAACTCCAACCATCCACTAAACATGCTCATTCACTTACACAACTTCTCATCCACTACAATGGTGACACTTCAGAACCCAACATTCAGAACCCCAACCATAAGTAAGCTTACTCAAGTTTTTCATCCCTTGTATTTATAAAATTCATAACCACAAGAACACCTTTCAAACATTATCACACAAAACACCACCCCGATGCCAAACAATTGACTATTTCATTCCCTTAGAGTATACGAGCATCATATTTAAGCAACACTTCCAGCTCCATACATTAATAGGCACCAGCCTTAGGCACAAAAATTAAACAAAACAGAAATAGTTTCCGAAACATTATTAGTATGAGAAAAGACAAAAAGGATTTGTTCAGAAAATTTTCCTCATGAACACTTCTAAGTGAAAAAACAATTAAAAGTCATTGTAGAAAAAAAGTTAAAACAAATAAACATCGACAAACTAATGCAGAAACTAATGTAGTGATATAATAACCCTAAAGAACTTAACTAGAATACACTCTTATTATGCTTCAACCTCTTAAAACTGATTTAGAGCAAGACGAATGTGATTAGAGCGAATAAGAGATTTAAGGCATGAGAAATTCAAAAATCAAAAAGGGCAAAGAAACCTTACTAATTGAACGTTGTGATTGAGAAATGCACAATCGAAGAGCAAAACTGGTTTGAGACGAAGATTCGCGGCGTGAAAATGTATTTTCTTATTCGAGACGAAGATTTGAAGCTTTCTAGGTTTTACGAGCATCGCGGAAGATAAGCACTCGGGAGGAAAAGTGAAAATATAATACGGGCAAATGAAAAGATGAAAATGAGTCAAAATGTAAAACTTTGGTGGACTTCATTAAAATAATATTGGGACTTCTCAGGGGTTTGAAAAGCCTCAATTACGTGTTGATTTTACCGGAGGTTGTTATAACCCCTAAAAAAAAGCCCTGTTAAAATATTTTTTTTTTTTTTTTGTAGTGAATGATTTATGATTAATTGACTCTTTAGTAACATGTCGAGACAACCCTGATCACTCCCGTAAGAATACAAAATTGATACCTCCTTAACCAGTTTTAAATAGAGAAATGAGACAAATAGTTAGATACGTTCTTTGTTTGAGTATTCAGGTTTTTGGCATTCCGTACCAAAAAAAGAGTAGTATCGTCTCACGTACTAAGAAAATGTTAGACAGATGAATCCGTTATTGATACTTGGTATACAATTCTTTCTAAAGATATACTTGAATATATTTTATTTTTGATCTTATATTTCTTTTCCATCATAAGGAACTTCGAATGAATTGAATTCCTAGAGTTTCATTAGAGTAGTTGGTTTGCTTCACATTAGAGAATTTCAAATCCCATGTAAAATGTAAAAATTTGAAATTCTTCACATTTTTAAATTTATATTTTGGTTTTTGTAGTTTGACCGACTTAAGTTTGGGTTGATTCGGCTTAACCTAAGCTTGGTTAAACTCGACTTAACTTGTCGCTTGATCGACCCAACTTATTTTGACATGGCCATCACTCAATGTCTTGACCTGATATGGCCCAACTCAATTTGGCCTAACTCGATTTGGCCTAACTTGATTTGGTCAATCCTGACTAATATGTTATGGTCCTACATACACCCAACCTGACCTAGACTTGACCCGAGTTGTACTCAATCGAACTTGACTCAACATGGGCCTACCCTAACTCGATTGAATGTGAACCCACCCTGACTTAGATTGACTTGGACCTGCATTGGCCCTACCCAACGTAGGTCAGGGTTGACTCAACTAGACCAACCTAGGTCGATTCTACTGGATCGAGGCTAGGTCAATTTACGCCAACCTAAGTTGACTCAAATTTCAAAGAACTAATCTTCTTATTACACTAAAACAAATGAAAGAAAAATAATATCATACAACTTCTACAAAAATAATGAATTTAACAATTAAATGATATCTAACCATGGGATATATTATTTGAACTTGTCTTTGTCCGTTCCTTTAACATAAAATGTTTGTTCCAGCCACAACTTTAGTTAAATTGAAGACACTTTAGTCATAATTGTTATATACTAATTTGATGATATGAAAGTAATAATATTACACTTATATTAAGTTCTTTAGTTCATTGTTAGGTTTAGAACCAAACAATTAGGAAATGTTTGAGAATAAGGACTATTAATTGCTAGTGAGACCTATAACGAAGGAGAAATGGTTAGTGGAACAATTATCATAACTTTCAAAAAAGAAAAAAGAAAGATACACTCACTAAGACTAACGCTTCAATTTGCAGAGTCAAGTAAACACGTCCCTATGAGGTGGTCATCGTTTTTTTCATATATTGTTCAATTTGAAGCTTTATGTTACTAGTTCTTTGAATGGTTTGTGGCCCAAAAAATCCATACATTTGTTACCAGTGTAAATTTATGTTTGACATATAAGGGTCAGACGTGAAAATCCTCTTTTATGTCTGTCCCTTACATGTCATACATAAATATTGACCATTTATTTACAAAAACGTCACCACAAATTTTTTACGTTTGTTGCCTACACATTCGACATAAATTCAATAATGTGGATGACAATTTTTGTGTTAGTGTATCTTTTAGATAATGTGTTTACCAAGTTTCCATATGAAGATGGGAAAAAGGCTAGAAGAATCATCATTTCATATTCATCTTCTACTTGGATGTTTATTTCTCAAAGGTCCATCAAAATATAATTGAGCTCATTAAGGTGAGGTTTGAGTGCCATACGTTCCTCCATACATAGTTTGATGCATACTCTCTTCAACAATAAGTTATTACAAATGGACTTTGTCAAGAAATGTCCTATTCTTCACAACTTCATAATTGACCTTATATCGATAACAATAGAAAGATTATCAACAATTATTTTCTCACATATACTTCGAAACAAACCTGTTTATGTGTGAACACTACAAGAAAATACTTCATTAGTAACTAATTTTAGTGACTAAAAGTTGTTAGTCACTATAGTGACAAATTTTGATACCAATTTACAAAGTAAAAAATTATTGGTTACTAAAACCATCACTATTATAAATAAAAAAAATATCATTGGTCACTAAATTTGTCTTTAAAATTAGCTACCATGGTTTTGGCAACCAAAGGAAATTGGTCACTAAAAATTAGCTACTTAGGTTTTGGCTACCAAAATTACTTAGTTTCAAAATTGGTCTTTGATTAATTAATGACCAATTATAATTTTTTATTTATAATAGTGACTATTTTAGTAACCAATAATTTTTTATTTTTTAAATTAGTATCTAAATTTGTCACTATAGTGACTAACCACTTTTGGTCACTAAAATTAGTTATTAATGAAGTATTTTCTTGTAGTGGAAATATTCTTCAAAATCAATGTCCACTTATATTACTTGTTAAGAATAGCCCTCATCTTGATTATGTAGAGGTTGAAATTTCTTTTTTCATCAAACTTCTATAACATAAAAAAGTTATATATCCATCTTCTTACAAATTTAGCTTTTATACGAATATTTTGTGGAGAATGGTATTGGAAATGTAAGATGGTTTATGCTTCGAAAACCCTAAAAATGTCATCTTCTGTGTGTGTCTTTGTTTACAAATAAAAAGAAAGAAACTACTTTTTATATTGGTTATAATTTTGATATAGAAAGTTGTATTCTTCTTAAAAAAAATTCAGCATGTTCATTTTCTATACTAGTTATAACTAGAACCGATATACAAGGTTTTCTTTTTTATTACAAAAATATCATCATGCCCATTTTTTATATTGATTATAACTCCAATTGATAAAAAAAAATGTTAACTTATTTACATTTTTACCACCATTTCATTTATTATAGAAAGTAGATCATAACCTATGATGCACTAATATTTCCATTTATCACACGTATTTGTGTCGAACACATATTTGTATCTAATACTTTAGGATACTTTACAGATACTTATCATTGAAGTATCTAATATATAAACCAATACTTTTATGATGAAGATAATTTATAAAATTTTATGTTGAAAATATTTAATACATTTGATTTGAATTTGCATTCACACTACAATAATCATATATTTATCATGCTTTTAAGAATTTTTATACATTTTTCAATATGTAGATCACGTATTGTATTCTATTATTTTTAAAATAATTATTTCGGTGTATCTAATATATGTCGTATTCAATACATGTATCGTATATATGAATGATAGATTATAACTAATATAAAATACTGTTATAAAAAATAATTTTTGTAGTTTTTGAGTCATTTGAAATTAATAATAGACAACATATTCAATTATTTGATATTTTTCAATGGGTGACATCTACAATCCTCAATTGGTATATGCTAGAAAGAGTTATGCTACTATCTACATTTTCAATACATAGTTCTATTCATTTTTAAAACTATAGAAAAAGAATAATCATCTAGTATTCCTAAACTTGTTAGGGACTAAACCAATTTAGTCTTAACCATATTTTATAACGTCCCATTTAATAAATAAACTTAATTAAATGAGATATCACATACAATATAATATAAAGAGTCACCTAGCTAAAATATATTTGTGTCAACCATTATAGTCATCCAAAATGTACTCGAAGAGGAACTAAGGCACACCACGATGCCATGAACAAAACAAGAATAAAGTTTGACAGCTATCCAAAACGCTTGCTCATAGAGCAAGATAGTACATAGGCCATAGTGCCTTAAAAGAGTACTCAGAGTAAGAATATCCAACCCAAGATTAGCTACACTACGGAGTTTCCATCACCCTAGTGACCACTAGGGGTTTCTACATCTACTCACATCAATAAATTGATGAGCATTGCAAAGAGGAAAAACCACACACAAGACAACCACAAGCAAACAGAAAGGGTAAGCTAGAGTATAAATCATTTAACATGTTATGGCACATAGATACTTAAAACAGATCATAAATGTGCAACAGGATAGGCAAACAATCATGTGATAACAAACAAGCAAGACTCTAAGACTTAATTATCTGGATACATATAATCGGTCAGATTCACTGGATGCTTGCACTTGTGGTTGCCTCTACTACTCTGTAGAGCCATTGCCAATGGGTTTCACCCTACCACGCACAAGGTTAGCCTTCAAACATCTAAGGCCATTATCCTGCCAAAGACTAGGGCCTCTTGCTACTCTCACCACTTGAGTTAGTCCGCTCTACGTGAGACTAACTGACTCTTTAGAGTTTTAGGATGCAATCCTTACTTGAATCCTTACCTAATTATACACATTGAGGCATCACCACCAAACCTTACTAAAAGATTCGTGGAATTACGTCCATCACATAAGGCACTACCATGAGATCTCACCAAGAGGTTCATGGGATTACGTCCAACCCATACCACAACCATGTCTTACCAACCAACCATAGATTTATCATGCATAACAAACTCATGCCAATATCCAACCAATCAACAATTCCTTATTCATGCACTTATTCATACCAAGCTCATCAATTCCAGTCCATAAATTATATAATACATGCATATTCACACACTTCATGCTTTAAATAGGGCAATCCAAACAAATCATCCAACCAACTACTAAAAACATGGTAGAATACAAGCCTTCAAGCAAACTATTGTCACCCTCGCTCAAGCTGACAGCTCTCGCTCAGGCGAAAGGAATGCCTCGCTCAAGCTAATAGCTCTCGGCTGGGCGAGATTTCAAACAGATGGCACTTTGTGTTCTGGCTCAAGTTAGCCCATCTCGCTCAGGCGAGATTGCTCTCGCTTAGGCGAGAGGCCTTTGCTCAGGCGATAACTCGAAATAGAGAAGAGAGCGAGCTACTGCTATTCTCGCTTAGGCGAGAACTCCCCGCTTAGGCAAGAGCTTCTCGTTTGGGTGAAAGAACACTCGCCTAGGCGAGTTTAGCAGGTCTCTCCTGTTTTCACACGAGCAACATCCAAAAACATAGTTCAAGGAACATCCAGCTTAGTTTCATTTAGGCACAACATCAACTAGGCATTTGAAACACAAATCACAAACAAAACCAACAATATGCTACAAAACTTGAAGAATCATAACTTCCCTTACTTGGAAAATGCTAGCAAAAGACACAAGCACCCAATTTAATCAAGTAAAAATAATGATTTTTATATTGTAGCAAGTTAGCACAATTTTAAAACTACATAACATATCAATCATGTCAGTTCAAGGGGTTTTTAATTTTAATTGAGAATGTACTTTGATTAAAGTTAGAAACTTTCATGTGATTGAATGTGTTTTTGCCAATGATTGAGAATGTACTTTGATTAGAGGTTAAAACTTTAACTAGAATTAATCACAAATGTACTTTGTTTAATTAACTTTTTGCTTGATTTTAGAGGTAAACAAATAAACATGATTAGGCATAACAATATTTAATTGAGAATGTACTTTGGTTAAATTTGCTATGACTAATCTACGAAGTTCTTACCTTTAATTGAGAATGTATTTTGGTTAATAGTGGGAACGCCAATTGAGAATTTACATTGATTAATAGTGAGAACGCCAGTTGAGAAACAACTTAGTGTTGACTTTACCTTGTCTATTTTTATGGCTACTATCTTTGCAATATTGACGTTGGTATGGTTTAGTAGTATTAATTTAATCACGTCAACGACAACATTATCAATCAAATCCACTTTTATTGTAATTGAATAATACATAAATTGTAATAATCTTATATTTTAAAAAATTTTGACCACATTTCGCATTGGTCTTCAAGTGACACGAAATAAAAATGGTGACAGAAAAGTTCTGTAGTATAATATGCAGCCGAAAAATAACACAAAATGCAATACACAAAAATAGAGTAAAATATATGAAATATATATTATAATTTATGTACTAATCAATTAATAAAATGTTCTTACTCTTCTCAAACTATCCAATTGGACAATTCAAAATTCAATACATTTATTATCAGTACAACCTCCATTACTTTTCATATAATGTTTAAATTAACATACGAAAAGATTTAGAAATGGAAACGTACTACACAAATCAATGTATTAAATTTCAAACGGAAAACTAAAGATTACTCGATGAAATAGTCTAACAGATAAAAAACAATAAATAATAATTGTAAAGGTCAAACACTTTAGAACTCAATGTTAACACCTTCAACAAAACATATATAACAATACATTAAAAAAAAAAAAACATCTCTAAATAATATCAAATATCTCTAAATCATATCTAATTTTATAAATAATACTCATATTAAAACAATAAAAACAAAATAAAAACAAACTTGCTTGGAATGAACAGCGAAGACGGGGGCAAAAACAATGTGGAATGCATATTGGACAAGAATGCGGTGTAGTGCGAGAATAAGCCCCAAGACTCCACTGCAATGCAAGAACCACCACCACCAAAACGTTGTCTAACATCGTTGAAGAAGACCGATAACGAATGGCCGCACACATCGGCGCTATCCAACATCGACGATGGAGACAAAGGGTGTCCACGATGACGTTCCAAAGCGATGAATAGAGAAAGCTGTCGCGAGTGGGAAAGGCACCTTCGTGCGTGATGAACACCAATGTGGATGGTCTTGTGAAGAATGACGACTAAGGGTGCTCCAAAAAATGCTTTGAACAATGACAAATGTGTCGGTGCAATGGTGCTTTGACGGTGGGAATATAAGAAGAAGAGACTGTGTGCGCACGAGGAAAGTGAAAAGGTGAAACTCTTTTAATCCTAGAAAGCTTTTTAACGATAGTACTTGCACGCAATCATTGTTATTTATATATTTTTAACCTTTTTAAAGACGATTCATAATCAAACAGTTGCCATATTTCAAAATTCCCATAACGGTTCCTAGACCAACAGTCGTCGTTTCTCCATGTTCAACTTTTAACGATGATTTTTTGTCGATCGTCATTAAAAAGTTTTCTTTAATTATGAATCTGCCACAACTTTTCTTTTTCCACCAGGCTAGCTTGAAAAGTGTTGTTAATCAATGTTGTGGAAACACTATTGCAAGAAAGGGTTTTGGCCGCAATTATTTTCACTACACCATTTTTCATTTTAGGCAATACTAAACTTGACAAAAGTATAAAATTGTTGTCTAAACATAGTATAAGCAACGCTTTTATAGACACGACTTAAAAACTACCAATGACAATAGTTTATAAAGTGTTGATATTTTATACCACATTTATTTAAGTGTTGCCTTTAAAATGTCTTAGCTATACAATAAAAACATTGCTTAAAATAAAATTTTAAAATGCCTCTAAGATCAACAAAGATCTTCAATCTTCACCTTGCAGCCGTGTGCACTAGTGCATTTTAGAGCTTTTACAACGCTGTATATGTCTCGGTTCATGCGGACCCGCTGCATAAAAGCACGCGGTGGCAGTTTTGTAATTAAATTCAACTTTTATGCCTCGGTTGTCATAATAACCGAGGCATATAGCTAAAAAAAAATTTGACTCAACGCGTTGACCACTAATTTAATTTATTTATTTTTTTCACTGATGCAATATGCTTCGGTTCTCTCTTAACCGAGGCAGTAGAGACACGTAATTATTTTGACCACTGCGTTGACCCCTAATTTGAATTTTTTTTTTGACTGAAGGAATATGCCTCGGTTCTGTAATAACCGAGGCAGTAGTGGTAATATATGCCTCGGTTCAGCGCCTACCCGAGGCAGTAAGTGTAGAATATGCCTCGGTTTCGAATAACCGAGGCAGTATCCCTTCGTAGGGTTAAAAAACCCCAATTTCTTCACTGTAGCAGCGGCGCACCCACGTACAAATCCCCTCCATTCACGTTTTCACTTCAAACTCAAAGTCATTCTCCATTCCAATCCTGCAGCATCCCATTCCAATCCCGCGGAATTCTCATTGATAACCATCACCTTCAACCTGCACTCAAAAGATCAAACAGACGCACGGAAGCAGGCCCTGGGGTTCGCGCGGAAGCAGACCGAGTCGCGCCTGAGAAGAGGGAGAATGGAGGTCGCATGTCTCGAGGCTCTCGTCGTCAACGACCATGGTGGACACCAGTGTCGCCTGCGACAGCTGTTGCCGATTGCGGTGAGGAGACGAGCTCTCAGGGTTAGGGTTGATGTGTGCGTGAGAACGAAGTGGTTGGGCCGTCGAGAGGGATGGCGACGTCTCCGGCGTCGATTGGTGTCGCCGGCAAGCTAGCTGCGCGGTGGCGTGGTGAAGAGGAGATGGGGGCGTGCGGTGGCAGATCGAAGTTGTGGTGGTTTGAAGGGGAAAGGAGAAGAGGCTGCTGGAAGAAGAAGCTTTATTTTTTTTTAATTAGGTTTACCCATTAGGCCTCGGTTGTGAAAAAACTGAGGCAGTAAATATTAAATATGCCTTGGGTTTGTAACCGAGGCATAAAGTACTACCTTTTTACCTCGGCCGTATATGCCTCGGTTACGGACCCGAAGCCAAAAGCTGGAAATAACCACTGTCATTTCTATTTCCTGCACTAGTGGTGATTCAAAGAGAGAGAGAGTTTTCCAATGATGAATGTTAAAATAGATGATACTAATCCTAAAAAACAAGAGGGGGGTTAATTGATTGTGACAAAAATGTATTCCTTTTTGGTTCAAGAACAACTTTCAAAAAATTTCTTTATTCATTTGAAAAATAATTAATGTGATGCTCACTTTATGACCCTTTAATACTTGAATGTTTGTAAAGAAGATAAGGAAAGAAATAGGAGACAATGAATTACTGGTTCGATTCTACACGAATCTACGTCCTGTCTTCTTGTAGTAACCCGAGCTAGAAGGTTTCCAATATATTAAAGAGTTTTACAAGAATTACAAGTACTACTTAATAATTCTAAACCTTAAGATATCAAGATCTTGATAATCCTATCAAGAATTACTTCCTAATGCAATGCTACACACAATTGCATCAAGAACATCACCTACACAGTGATACATAATTGTAAATCAATAACAAAAGTTAAGGAACGAATATACTTGTAAATCAAGCCGAATTTACATGATCATCCTAAGCCAAGCAAGAACATCCTTCCACCAATCAATCTTTGAACAAATCTTGATGAAGTAGTTGATATTGATTAGTGCTCACTCAAGAACTCTCTGATCTCTCTTTTGCACTTTCTAAATTATGAAAATTGGGTTAACTCAATTTAGAGAGGCGTTGGGCTCTTAAAATTGTTTTTCTGTCGCAATGAATTGAATACACTTTTTTAATGTAATCAATTAATTTAATACTGAATTCAATACCTATTGAGCATACTTACATACTTGATTACATTTGTTGTGATTAATATGGTACTAAGACATCTAACTTGGCTCACAACATCTCTAGACTCAATCCCACAATGCCACCTACAACAATCTTCCACTTAGCAATTGTCTTACTAGAATTCCACTTGGATTGTGACTTGGCCTCCGCAACGGGACAATTGTACAACCTGCAACAATCTCCCCCTTAACAATTGCCCACCAAGAATTGAACTCGTGACCTTGGCTTTAATACCAATTGTTAGGATCGAGGGCTTACCACTAAGCCAAAAGCTATAGTCATTAGTCAGGGCAAAACTCTTTTTACTTTAGTGAAATCAGTTGATTGAAAAACAATTCAACTGATTGATACTAGAAACTATATATAACAAGCCTTTTAACATGTTAAAACCTATTTCAACAGATTAAAAAGGACACACTAAGGCTAACAAGACATCTAACCTATGCTATATAGCTTACAAATATGGTATAACATGTAACCAACATATTCTACACATTATTTCTTGATTTAATACAATAGAAACATGATCTTCAAGTGGATCTTCATCCATCTTCATCAACCACATGTGATCTCATGCACTTTGCTTTATCAAATATTTGCACCAAGGTTGCTTGTGCTAACAACCTCTCATTGATTTGATGAAGCCAACATCCTCGAGTTGAATTGATGAGCTAAGATTCGTTGAGAAACCTGAAAAAGCTTTTGCATACAAGATATTGATATACAAATACACATCCAAGCAAAAACATAAAAGCATACATACATATCACATATGCATATGCTTCCCCTATCACTAAAAATTTGATTAAACTTCAGATCTCAAATCCAATTTAGCTATATTATTAAGTTCCAACAGGTTTAATTCCAAGTTTTCCAATTTGTACTCATTTTTCTCCCATATTTAATTCATCAAATTAAAGTAATGCACATATCATTTTGGAAAGAGTAAAATATTCATTAATGCAGTAACATAAGAATTATCAGATCAATTGATAAGTGATACAAACATAGCAAAACCCAAATAGAAATGAAAATGATAATATGAAGTTGAGACTAATATAATCAGTCGATTGAAATTGAAAAACAACAGATTAAAAAACTAGAAGCAGACAGAAAAACACACAAATGCAGCACCAACATGCAATGCATGACCTATGAGCCATCCCCTTCACTCATCCATGGGGTTGTCTCTATTGTAGACATTTGAGAGGAGGTCATGAACATTGTGAAGTTGATCATCTAAGTCTTGAAAACGTGTAGTGCAATATGCATGGTGAGCATTTATGACATGTTCAAGTCTTGAAGTTGGTTGAGAACCATTCTCTCAAACTAGGAGTATGCAGGTCCACTGTTCTCTAGAGGATATTAGATCTCAATGTCCATGTGTTATGGATCAGAGGCATCATCTTCTCCTTGGTTTGATCCATTTGTTCCAGCCTCATGATCATTGGCTCCAACATCAATGTTTGCAGCTACTACTTCTCCTTCAACTAGCCAAGTGTTGCCAATTTTTGTGAAACCCATCTTGTGTATATTGAGTGTGGACACGTGGTTCAGTAAGCTACTGGACTCCTCAAGTTTTCCTTCTACATCAACACCAAAATGCTCAATAATCTTGGAGATGAGAACCACATATGGTAGCTTGAAATCAGTTAGCCTCTTGGCCTTCATCATGTGGTCACGGATGATGTATGTCCAAATAACCACCACATCATTTTGGATGCAATACATCACCACTAGATCTCTTTCATTCAAAGTTGAATGATTGCTCCCCTTAGGCATGATAATTTGGGTCACTACCATGGCTTGTAACATTTCCTTCGCACGAAGCCTTCCCACATCGAAATTGCGGGTTTGCTCACCTTGATTACAAACACATTGGTTGAAATATTGCACCTTGTGGAATTTAGGATGCCATTGCTGAACTTAGGTTGATATAGAAGACCTTCTCCAAGTTTGGATATATCTTGCCTGAAAGTTCAAGGAAAATCTTCAGTTTTTGACACTGGAGATGTTGTTGTAGGATCTCAAAGTTCTTTGCCCTCAAACATTAGGGATGATGATTTGCTTCATGGTGATCTCAATCAAGAAAGTTTGGATCTTATCTTTATACCCTTTGAACCAAGCTTCAAGCCTTCCATGGTTCAAGGCAATGGGAAAGGATGGAGTAGGTGGAGTGCAATTTTCCTCATCAAAAGGGGTTGTTCTTTGTTTGCGAGACATGGTGTACTCTTACTAGCAAATATGAGTGCACATGCATGATGTTTATGCATGTATTATAGAATCAGCGTGTTGATTATTCAAATCAGTTAATAAATTTGCACATATATTATGGATTCAATGCAGTACAAAGAATTAAAACAAATTAAATGCACTAGAATTAGTTTATGATCATAAAGCATGATGTTTCCGAAGCATTCTATGTGCTATCCACTCAAAGCAGTTCACAACAAATGCATGCACATTGGAAATCTTACAATTAAAGTGCTTTATGGTCAATGCAATTTGAAAAGTTGGTTTTAGTTGATATACTAATTGTTATTTACTACTACTATAGTCCAAACAATGTCATATGATGAGTAATTTGACTGGGTGAATCAATTGAAATCAATTTGAGTAGATCCACATCAACATAAGTGAAATCAACACATAAAAATACATAGTCAATCAATTAAAAATGCACCAGACCACACAATTTGAGTGCAATACCAATTTTAAGTGAAATCTGTGTTGATTTTGCAAATTTAATAGACTAAAAATTTTAGATCACACGAAATTCATGCTATGAAAAATCAAGTGAAATTTATATGTAGTTTTTTTCAAAAAATAACAGATTAAAAACATGCCAGATCACATTATGCAGATTTTGACAGTTTAAGTGAAATCTATGTGTTGATTTTGCAAATTCATTAGACTGAAATACTGGCAGTTTACATTTTGTGTAGAATTTGTCACTATAAATACAACAAGCACATGATCGAATAAAGTTAACAAGTCAAAAAAATATCAACACACATTCTTCATGTCCAAAACACCTAATTCAGTTTTAAGCTTGTTAAATCTATCATGTATAAGTGGTTTAGTGAACAAGTCAACCAATTGGTTTTCAGTTTTCATAAACTTGATTTCAATTTCACCTTTTTGAACATGATCTCTTATGAAATGATGTCTGATTTCAATATGTTTAGTTTTAGAATGCTTAATTGGGTTTTTAGTTTGGTTGATTACACTTATATTATCACAAAAAAAAATGTACGTTCTCTAGCTTTACACCATAATCCATGAGTTAGTGCTTCAGCCAAATTATTTGTGCACATCCATGTCCAACTGCTATGTATTCAACTTCAGTAGTAGAGAATGCTACATATGCTTGCTTTTTTCTATTCCATGAGATTAAGCTTGATCCAAGTCGGTGGCATGTTCCACTAGCTCTTCCAGTCCAATTTGCATCCTACATAGTTAGAATATGAAAAACCACTAAGAACAATGTAAGAATCACTAGGATACCATAATCCAACATTAGTTGTCCCTCTCAAATACTTGAGAATCCTTTTTTGTAGCTTTAAAGTGCGACTCCTTTAGATTGGCTTAAAACCTTGCATAGAAGCATACACTAAATTGAATGTATGGCCTACTTGTTGTAATATAGAGCAAAGAACCAATCAACCCTCTATATTTGGTTGAATCAATTTGCTACCCAGCCTTATCTACATCCATAAGACAATTTGTGGCAATTGGAATGACAACCTCTTTGCAATTCTGCATTTTGAACTTTTTTAGCAAGTCAAAACAATATTTTGACTAGCTTAAAAATGTCCCATGCTTGAGTTGCTTTACTTGTAGCCCTAAGAAGTAGGTTAGCTCACCCATCATAGACATTTGAAATTCACCTTGCATAGCTACAAGAAACTCTTTACTCGTGGAGTTATTATTTGAACCAAATATTATATCATCAATATACACTTGAACAAGTATAACATCACTTGCATGCTTTCTAATGAAGAGTGTTTTAACAACAACATCTCTAGCATATCCTTTTTGTAAAAGAAATTTTCTTAGTCTTTCATACCATTGTCATGGTACTTGTTTCAAACCATACAAAGTCTCTTTCAATTTGAAAACATGATTAGAATATAGGTGATCTTCAAAGCCAGGGGGTTGCGATACTACACTTCTTCATTTTAGAAACCATTCAAGAATGCACTTTTCACATCCATTTGGGAAAGTTTGAAATTACATATGCTAACATGTGCCAATAATAATCTCACAGTTTCTACCCTAGATACAGGTGTATATGTTTCATCAAAATCAATAGCCTAGCCAATAATAATCTCACCCTTTAGCAACTATCCTAGCTTTGTTATATGTTACCATCTTCATCCATTTTATTTGTAAACACCCATTTAGTACCAATGACATTCATTTCATTAGTTCTAGGAACTAGAGACTACACATAATTTCTTGTGAATTGATTAAGCTCATCGTGCATAGTAACAACCCAATTACTATCACCTAAGCCATCATTCACATTCTTAGGTTCAATTTGAGACACAAATGCAACATGTTCACAACAAGTAAGCTTGCGTCTAGTGGATACTCCCTAACTGATATCACAAATGAGGTTGTCCTTTGATAGTCCTTTAGGTTCAATCCACTCTTTGGAAAAGTTTTAATCTACAACTTTTTCAATTAATTAATTTTCCTTTTCCTTTTCAATTAAATAATTTTCCTTTGAAGCGCCTCCCTTTTAGCTGCCATGATATTCTGAAGCTATGCCCATATCCTCTAGAGCAGCACATAAAATGGAAATCCTTCCGCAAGCAAAGGGGTGGTTTGCCAGTTCCATGGCATGATGCTTATGAATGTTGACGAGTTGTTGTTTTCCGCAAGTCATGTGATTCATACTTAAACCTTGGTGGGTATGTCTTGGATCTGTTATATTCTCTCCATGGGTCATGGTATTAGATCCAATTTCCAACCTTTACAAATAGAGGCTTATGTTCACCTTCGTAAACACACAACTCACGCTTCCTTTCATTCTCTCTTGTTTCTCACTCTTTCCCATCTTATACTTTTGTTATAATATCCTGGGTTATTTATTTATTATTTTTAAGAGGTCCTCAAAAATTCTGAGAAGTTCCTGTTGTATCATAGGGGCTTGCGCAATACACTGTAGATAAGTCTTTGAGTCAAACTTCCCAAGTTACTTTTTGCCATTTGTTGCAACCTCGAAAAAAATTGCGATGAGATGACGAACAAAAATAACATCATTTTAAAAATATAAATTTAATAAAGGGAGTCACCAAAATAGTTTTGGGAAGGGAAACTATGGACAACGTAAAATAAAATGGTTTGTGAAATCGAGAGTCAGTTACGTGTGGGAAAGGTATTAGCACCCCACACATCCGTCCTAAGACAGTTCCCTTTAATGTAATTTTAAAATATTTGTTTTTCCCAAAAATCAAAAAAAACACACTAATATGAATGAATAATTTTTTTTTAAATTTTATATTTGGGCCCAACAAGGGTGATGAGTTCAAATTTTTTCCCTCATTTAATATTTAAATTTGGGGATTTAATTGAATTTTCTGTGCTTAAGGATTGATTTAAGTAGGATTTGTGATTATTGGATTTATTGAGTATGTTTGGTAAAAATGGCGTAAAAATGGATTTTAGTTGCATAAAATATTATCGGATATTCTAACGTTTGTTAATGCAGCTGAAGTTTAATTTGGGTCATTAATAGTGTGGATTTAAAATATTCAAAGTTACAAAATAAGTCCAAAATCAGGAAATTCTGGAAAAGAATAAATCAGGAGCTAAATGCACCCCTAGATTTTATTTGCACACTCCTCCTGCAAGTGGACCACAAATACCTGTTCTGCACCCCAGTTTTTATTAAGTTGCACCCCTCCTACCACTTAAACTACACTCAACCAGATCACGCCATGTGGCAATCTCCAATTTTCAAATCAGACCAACCAGATGCTGACATGTGTCATTATCCTTGCAAACACATATGCACCAATCAGGGCGTGCCACATCATCATCTTCCTCCATCTCACACATGAAACCCTAACACTAATTTCAGCCCCCATGACCACCCTCCACGACAACTGCCACCGCCTCCGGCCACCACAGTTCCACCATCTTCCTTCTCGCCGGTGAAGCTACGAACCTGCACCATCTTAATCATCTTCACCGCGCCGTCCACCATGGGAGTGTGCCTGGAACGTGCAACACTACGACGCACCATGAACCTGCAGCAGATCCACCGCGGCAGCCACCACAAAACACCATCGCTGCAACGCGCAAGCAGCCACGCCGGAAAACGCTGCTGGAGCGAACACCTTCAGATTCACACACCACCATGGGCAGCCATTGCAGAAGCAGCATGCCACCACAGCTTCCTCCTTCCTCCTTGCACCTGCAACGTCTTCATCATCGTTCCACCTTCAAGCAGCGAGATGCGCAGTTCATCCCTGCACCAGCTTCACGGCCACCGCGAGTTCTTCTTCCTCACGAACCGTCTACAACCGCAACAGCAGCCTCCATTCACGCAGCCAAGAGTGAGAGCAAACCACCGCCTAAATCTGCACCGCAAACCAGTGGAGAGGAGACGTGAACCATCACCACGACGGAGATGCGGCAGCGCCGCCACCACCGCGAGCCTCCTTTAGCATGAACCTGCCCGAATTCACGCAAGCACACAGTCCAGACCAGTAGTAACCACCTTCGAAGATCTCGCAGCAGTAGCACTTCCTCGCAAACACCATCTCCATAGCAGTAGCGGAAGAGCCACCGCAACGCACCACCGTGGACGAGCCAACGCCGGCAACAGAGGAGCAACTATCATTGCCATCTCCATCTCCATTGCACCTGCAGAAACCCTAATTTTGGAGAGAGAAAATGCACTGCCACGTGTCAAGCTGCTATTGGACAGTCAAATTGGTCAATTGGTCAACACTGGTCAACTGGTCAAAGCCAGCAGTCAACTCTGGTCAAAAATTCAAAAATGGTTAAATAAGAGGGACAGAATTAGAAATTGGACAGAAATTAAGTTGCTAATTAATTAAATAAAAATAAAAGATTTTAGCAACCGACAGATAAAGCCCAAAGTCCAATTGAAGCCTATATAAAGAGACTCAAGGGAGCAGAAGGGGGAACTTACAACTTAGAACTCTCTGGTTTTGGCAGATACCGTCATCCATCACATCTCTCATTCTCTCTTTTCTTTTTATATTTCTTTCCTTCATATCATCATGTATTCCATCAAAGCCATGGAGGGCTAAGCTTTTAGGGTTGATTCCACTATAATTTCTTAAC
>Ga0214544_1005101_pt1 | contig 25795 bp, 31 predicted proteins | sample CNSS3metaG_FD_160074 | JGI IMG/M metagenome (GOLD analysis project Ga0214544, IMG submission 160074) | Root nodule microbial communities from cowpea collected in UCLA plant growth center, Los Angeles, California, USA - CNSS3 | ecosystem: Host-associated > Plants > Roots > Nodule | place: USA... | reverse complement strand
ATATATATATATATATATATATATATATATATATATATATATATATATCCACACTCACATCCACACCCACACCCACTCCCACACCCACAATATATTCATCCTTATAAGCAATTGAAATAATTAGGGGTGACAATTAGGACCTGGCTTGGCGGGCCATCTCGCAGGCCTGCACGAAATACGCGGAACCAGCCTAGAAGATAAACCTACAAGCCCATCACAGCCCGGCCCGCATAAGCTCGTGGCCCGCATAAGCTCGCGGCCCGCGCAAGCCGACCCGCATAAGCTCGCGGCCTGCGCAGGGCGACCTGTAAGCCCGCATAAAAAAAAATAAAAAGAAAAAAAACTTGCACTTGTGTATAGTAGTTACTTTTTTTATGGACTCTTTCATTAACGTCCCAAATTCTTGTATAACTAGAAAAGACAAGTATTATGTAATTTTTTAATGTGCTAAGATTTAAAGAATACATTGTGGATGTCATAGTATGAATATGATGAACATGTTGAATTATCAATTTATCATCCAACTCCCCAAAGTCTTTACTTAATTTTGTAAACTTCTTAAAGTTTCCTGATCTTTAAACATTGAACGTTTTATCATAAGAATTAAAAAAAATTAAAAAACAAGTGAAGTGCGAGACGGGCCAGTGATTGCAACCCGCATAAATTGCGCGGGGCGGGGCGGGCCAACCCGCAATGTGCGGAAACGGGCCGGGCCGACCCGCATTGCCATCCCTAGAAAAAATTAGGTATTACCCACTCCCACTCCCCGTCTTAACTAGGGATCTCAACGGGTCAGGTAGGGTACGAGCAGTAGCTCCCCCGTACCCTACCCACCAGATAAATATTTGTCTCGTACCTGTTTCCATACGAGTATTTACAATTTTTTTTTAATATTTAACATCATATTTTAATCATAAATTCAAATAAAATACAATACATAACATTCATAAATTTCAAACAAAGTCCAAATAACCCATTTAAATAATGTTGAATGACAATTTACAGAGAAATGAAGATTTTTTAAAACCAAATGATAAGAAATAATCCATTCAAAATCAACGCGTTAATATTTCAATCATGTTTTTTTAATTTTTTTTAATTTAAATTAGAGTATAGTCTCAATAGAGACGAGTTCAGACAATACCCACAAAGACGAGTTTATTTGTCATCCCTAGTCAATAAGCTCAAGATTCATGCTTGGTCTCCTAAGAAAGTTAGATCTATCATTGTTTACCTTCTTGACATCAAGAATATTTTGACTTGTTAGTTGCGATGGGGTCCCCTATCTTAGGAGTCGATTAGGGCTTTTGCTCCTCTAGTACACCTAATAGTCTCAAATCGCTTAGGAGTTGAGGTCAAAGACAATTTAAATACACATTCATCCATCAATGCTCCAAAGTATCTTTTAAGGACAAAATCATGACGAAGTTCCAAATTTCAATGCGGACAATACCTTAGATGTGGTGATTGACCCTAACGATATCACTTAACAGACTTGGGATCGAAGTAAATTGACGCCCACCATAGGATATGTGAGGTTCGGTTAAACTCTATCCCAACCCCACCTATTGTCAAAAACTCACTACCATGAAGAATAACAGAAATAACATCAATCATCACAGCGACTCAGGTAACAACAACGAGCCAACAATACAACAAATCTTGCATATCATTTACGAGTTGTGACGGGAGAACAAGGAGGTGTGGCAATCATCCAAGGAGGCTGATGCTCAAAAAACAAACGAGGAGTTGAAACAATATTCACACCCGTGAGAATTCCCAAATACGTGGAGGTCGCCCGTACTCATCCCAACGACCTGAGATTTCTAAACAAGCAAAATGACCAAGATTTCATACGAGGGCAATTTTGATAACATATCTTTTAAAAATCTAGATATTAATATATTCAATATAATTTTAATAAACTTAAATATTTTATAATAATATTGTATTTTAACAAACTTAAAAATTTTATACCAATATTATATTTTAATCAACTAAAATATTTTATACTGATATTTTATTTTAACAAATTTAAATATTTTATATGATATTTTATTCTAACAAACTTAAATATTTTATAGTCATATTTTATCTTAACTAACTTAAATATTTTATAGTAATATTTTATTTAAAAAACTTGAATATTTTATAACGATATTTTATTTTAACCAGCTTAAATGTTTTAGTGATATTTTATAAAAATTATTTTTCGATCACTTTTTTATTTAATATGATTTTTTATATATGAAAGTTATTTTATTAAATTTAAAATATTTATAAGATTTGTTTATATATAAAAATTATTTATTTTGAATTACAAATAAATTTATTTCAATAATACCATTATTATGTATATTTTATGTTATAGATGTGCAAGTTATAAAGATTACTAATGTTACAGCTACAACGAAAGATTCCTAAAAATCGATACCTCAGTTTGGTTACGAGCAGGTCGTAATTTAGCTAAACAAAAATCAACATTTTAACTCAGCTAAGAATAGATTGTAACTTGACAAAATAAAAATTGGCAAAAATTAACATTCCAGCTCGAGTGAGAGTAAGTTGTAATCTAACTAAACAAAAATCGATAAAGTTATATATACGTATACCTTATGTAGATTACTATTGTTGCAGCTATATCTAAATATTCCTAAAAATTGACATTCTAGCTTAGTTAAGAGCAGGTCGTAACCTAATTAAAAAAAATTGGTAAAAATCGATATTCCAGCTCGACTATGAGTAGATCATAACCTCATAACCTGACAAAACCAAAATTGGTAAAAATTGACATTCCAGCTAGGGTTGGAGCAGGTTGTAACTTGACTAGACAAAAATCAACATTCCAGCTTAGCTAGGAGCAGGCTACAACTTGGTTAAACAGAAATCGATAAAAGTTGACATTCCATCTCAACTAAAAGCAGACCATAACCTGACTAAAAAATTGATAAAAATTGACAATCTAGCTCGATTGGAGCAGACTGTAACCAAATTAAAGAAAAATCAAGAAAAAAAATCAACATTCCAACTCGGTTAGGAGTAGGTCGTAACTTGACTAACCAAAAATCAGTAAAAATCGTCATTCCAACTATGATGGGAGCAGGCTGTGACTTGACTAAACAAAAATCGATAAAAAAAAAACATCATTCCAACTAAGCTGGGAGCAAAACGTGTTAGGAATTCAAGTGTGAGTCTAAGTCCCACATTGATTAGAAATGAGAAAGTGGAGCACTATATAAAGATAAAGACTCATAAACGCATTGCCTTAAGGTTTTGGGTTGAGAGTGGTGTCAATGTCTTATGTAGTTGGGCTCAGGTCTCATTGGTGTTTGTTCTCCCTAGTGAAACCCCTTATATAAACCCTCTTAGTTGGGCTATATTTACTTGCTTGAATGATGGAGGCAAATACAAAGATGGTTGCATTGAATGGTTCAAATTATCACTTGTGGAAGAGCAAGATGAAAGACTTGTTGTTTGTGAAGAAGTTGCATCTTCCCGTATTTGCTACACAAAAGCCAAATTCTATGTCTAATGAAGAATGAGACTTTGAGCACCAACAGGTATGTGGTTTTATTCGGCAATATGTTGAAGATAGTGGTTATAATCACATTGCTAATGAGACACATGCCAGAACTTTGTAGGAGAAGATTGAGTCTTTGTATGTTTCTAAGTCGGGAAATAATAAACTATATTTGTTGAATTGCTTGATAATTTGAGGTACATAGAGAATTCTTCTATTTCGGATCATTTAAATGAGTTTCAAGGGCTCCTAGATCAACTATTAGGAATGGGTATAAACTTTGATGATGAAGTCTTGGGACTATGGCTATTGAATACTTTACCAGAGTCTTGGGAGATATTTCGGGTTTCAATTACAAACTCCGCCCCCGAATGGAATTATTTCTTTATAGTTGGCAAAGAGTGGTGCTCTTAATGAAGAGATAAGAAGGAAGGCATATGGTTCTTCATCTCAATCTGATATGCTTGTTACAGAAATTAGGGGGAGAAGTCAGAAAAAGGAACTGAAAGGTGGTAGAGAGAAAAGCATGAGCAAGTCCAAGTGAAGATACAAGAATATAGAGTGCCATTATTGTAATAAAACAGGCACATTCAAAAATACTATTTTAAGTGGAAAAAGGATAATGCAGACAAGAAGGGCAAGCAAAAAGAGAATGATTGTGGCGATGGTTGTGTCACTACTATTACAGGTGGTGATCTTGTTCTTCTTCGTGACTTTGAGTCCGTTAATCTTGTATCTGATGAGAGCATGTAGATTATTGATAGTGGTGCAACACTACATGTTACACCTAGGAATGAGTTCTTCACATCTTACACTTCTGGTATTTTGGAGTGTTGAAGATGGGTAATGATGGTGAGTCTAAAGTGATTGGTGTTGGTGATGTTTGCCTACAAACCAACATGGGAGTGCAGTTGTTACTTAAAGGAGTCAAACATGCTCGGGATGTCCGTTTTAATTTAATCTTTGTATAGATGGTTGATAATGGTGGTTATGATAGTCACTTTGGTTCTGGAAAGTGGAAACTCACCAAAGGTAACTTGGTTGTGGCTAGAGGAGAAAAATCAGTCAAACTATATTGGACAAAAGCTTTGGTTTCTAAAGACACTATGAATGCCATGGATATGGAGGCATCTTTGTGGCACCAGAGGCTTAGTCATATAAGTGAAAAAGGGTTGAATTGTTTAGCTAAAAAGGATGTTCTTCAAGGGCTAAAAAGTGCAGAATTGGAGAGATGTTCTCATTGCATAGATTGCAAGCAAACCAGAGTGTCCTTCAAAAAGCATCCTACGTCAAGGAAGTCAGAGTTGTTACAATTGGTGCATTCTGATGTTTGTGGCCCGTTGAAGGTAAAGTCATTTAGTGGTGCACTTTACTTTGTTACCTTTATTGATTATTGTTCTAGGAAGCTATGGGTCTATGAACTTCAGCGAAAGGATCAAGTACTTGATAAGTTCAAGGAATTTTATGCCTTGGTTGAGAGGCAATCAGGGAAGAAGCTGAAATGTATCCGTTCTGACAATGGTGGTGAGTATTGTGGACCCTTCGATGCTTATTGTAAACATGGTATTGCACATGAGAAGACTCCTCCTAAAACTCCTCAGTTGAATGGTTTAGCTGAGAGGATGAATAGGACATTACTTGAGAAGGTGAGATGTATGCTCTCAGATGCTAAATTGCCCAAGCATTTTTGGGGTGAGGCATATACACGGTGATGCACGTTATCAATTTCACTCCTACTGTGATTCTGGACAGTGAAGTGCCAAATAAAATTTGGTTTGGCAAGAATGTAAGTTATGATCATTTGCATGTCTTCGGTTGCAAGGCATTTTTTCATATTCCAAGGGATGAAAGATCCAAGATGGATGCGAAGACAAGGCAGTGCATCTTTATTAGCTATGGTGAAGATGAATTTGGCTACAGGTTTTATGATCCTGTTGAGAAGAAGCTTGTTAGAAGTCGTGATGTTTCATGGAAGACCAGACCATTGAAGGCATTGATAAGGTGGAGAAGACCACACCCGAGAAAGATAGTAATCTCACTTATGGTAATCCGATGAGGTTGCCTGCCCACAATCTGGAGAATGTTGAAACGGAAGCTCATAATGATGAGCATCATGGTGATGTTGATGATCAATAGGTTGGAAGTAGAGTAGAGGTTTCAATTGATGATGCTCAAGAGGAACATGATGATAATGATCTTGGTGATATACCTGAACCACCTCAAGTCCAACTCAGGAGGTCTAATAGACAAAAACAACCTTCTACAAGGTATTCTTGTGATGAGTACATAACCTTGACTGATGGTGGAGAACTTGAGTGTTTTGAAGAGGCTTTGGAGAGTGAAGAAAAACAAAAGTGGCTGGATGCAATGCAAGATGAAATGAAATCTTTACATGATAATCACACTTATGACTTGGTGAAATTGCCTAAGGGAAAAATGGCTTTAGAAAACAGGTGGATCTTCAAGATGAAACAAGATGCTAATTCTACATTTCCAAAGTACAAGGCCAGATTGGTGGTGAAAGGTTTCAGACAGAAAAGGGTGCTGATTTCAATGAGATTTTCTCACCTGTGTTGAAAATGTCATCCATCAGAACTATGCTAAGTTTAGCTGCTACTATTGATTTGGAGGTTGAGCAAATGGATGTGAAGACTGTAAGACCCGTGAAATTAATTAATTAAATAATTAATTAATTAATAAATGTGAGTAGAAAGAGCCTTTATGGCATTAATTGTTGTTAGGTGTGATATGGAAAAGTACTAGCTCATGTGGTTGAGAGTGCTTGGTTTGTGTGAGAGGACTTGGGTTCGAGTCCTATGTATGCCAATTATGTGTTGTTGTTTTATGATTTATTTTTAATAATATGTAAGAGTATGGAATTTGAAATGTAACCTTGTGTTGATTGTGTATGTCACCAAATGTGAATTGGCATAGTGGTTGTGCTTTGGCCTTATGAGTGGGTGGTCACAGGTTCAAACCTTGGTGGGCAAAGAATAAGCTATATTTTTGCTAACTAGTAGTTGTGGTATGAATGTGAAGGGGTAAAGAAAAGCCTAGCGGGGCAGCCAAGGGGGTTGGAAAAATTACCAAATAATTAACATTGAAGAGGAATTAAAAGCCCAAACTCGTTTTACTTTTAAAAACCCTCTTAAAGGCACCTATAAAAGCCAAAATTTAGGTAAGCCCAAACTCGTTTTACTTTTAAAAACCCTCTTAAAGGCACCTATAAAAGCCAAAATTTAGGTAAAGGGAAGGGTTTTGGCATCTGTGGTGAACTATTATAGAGAGAGTATGAAATTGAGGCTGAGAGGTGAGGTTTGGGTGCGTAAAGGGGCTGAACGGAGAGGGAGTCGGTGGCACTTCATTGGAAAACCAAGGAAAACCAATCTTCTTCCCAATTTCAATCAAATTTTCAGGTTAGGGGAGCTGAACCCAAAATTCGTGTTGTTGTGTGTATGATAGATTTTTGATGAAATTATGTGCTGAAATTGGTGATGCATATGATGGAAATTGGGGGTTGTGAATTTGGTACTGTTGTATTTTTGAATTTTGGGCTAAATGCATGAAAAAGAGGGGTTATACATGGTTTATGCGGGAATGGGGTGGAACCTAGAGATTTGGGGTTTTATGGAGTCTATACTATGCCAATGTGAAGTTGCAAACCGTGTAAATTGTTTTGGTATGCTCAAATTCTGTTTGGTATGTTTTGTTGTGCGAATTGAGCAAAGTTGGAGTAAGTCGAGTGCGTGATCAGTGATGGAGTCTGCATTTCTCGCTCAGGCGATCTTGGCTCGCCTAGGCGAGATTAGCAAAGACACATACCCTATTGCCATACGAGCATCTCGCTCAAGCGAAGAGGATGGGGTTTGAGTGATGCAGACTCTCGCTCAGGCGAGTGAGGTTCGCCTAAGCGAGATAGTGAGGGAGTTGCACGTGTTGAGCGCGACTTCTCGTCCAGGCGAGGGTTTTGTGGGTTTTGAGCGAACCTATGTCTCGCCCAGGCGAGATGGCCTCGCCTAAGCGAGATGTCGTGGCCATGCGTGGTGCTTTGTTGTATTTTAGCCCAAGCGAGTCTGAAATGGGTGTTTGGGTGAGAAATGATCTCGCCTAGGCGAGGGGACCTCGCCTAAATGAGATAACGTGCTGTTGTTGCTGATTTAAACTCGCTCAGGCGAGGTGGATTAGCCTAAGCGAGACTGAGGGTCTAGCTTGGGCGAGAAGTCCTTAGCTTAAGCGAGTTTATGCGAGGTACTACGTTTATATGTGCATGTGAGTATGTTTTGGTTGTTTTATCCTAAGGATAGGTTGTATATGCATGTGGTGTGGTGTTTGGGGCTTGAAGGACTAAGTCCACTAGGGGTCTGGGATGTGCTTGGTGGTTGGACACATGATGAGCATGGAACTGGTTGAGTTCCCGTTAGCTACTAATGGGCGAGGAGTCCTCAGTATGGTGATTGCATGTGTCGGGCGCACGATGGACAAGGAACTGTGATGTTCCCGTCGGCTACTATTGGGCGAGGAGTCCATAGTATGGTGATTGCGTGCGTGCCAGGGTCCAAGTGAGAAGACTTGGATGAGTTACTACAGACGAGGAGTCTGTAGGGCAGGACTATGAGCGGGATAGGCTCATAGAGTTAGACCATGAATGAGTTAGTTTCGTGGAAGCACAGTGAAGTCCCAAGATCTAGTTCATGCATATGACTCATGAAGGACTATGATGTCATGGTTGGATGTCTTGAAAAGTATAAGCATTTAGTTATGTATTTTGGGTTGGGAAACATATTTATGTTCATGTTTTGATTATATATATTGTGCATAGCTCACCCTTTCTGTGTGTGTGTGGCGATGATCGGATAACTTGTTATCCAGGAGCAGATGATGTGACAGGTGGGCCAGGAGATGCTTAGACTCGGAGCGAGGGCTAGCATGGGATATTTTGTATATACATATGTCATATGTTTATTATTTTAACTTTGAGAATATTATGTAAACCTGGCAAGAGTCATTGACTTTTATTTCAGTTTTATGAACTATGGACTCCTGGTTTTATGGCTTTATATATGAAAGTTTTAAATTTCTCGTGTTTTAGGAAATAGTTTATATTAAATGCGACACTTATTGTATTTCGTATTTTATTTTTAAATTATCAGTAATATTCCTTAGGGATGTTACAAAGACAACTTTCCTTCATGGTAATTTGGAGGAAGAGATATACATGAAGCAACCTGATGGTTTTCTTGTTGAAGGCAAGCAAGATTATATGTGTAGGCTAAGGAAGAATCTTTACGGTTTGAAACAGGCTCCAAGGCAATGGTTGAAGAAGCAATTGGGCGAGTCATTTGTTATGAAGGACTTAGGAGTTGCTAAACAGATTCTTGGAATAAGAATCATTCGAGAAAGTAAAGAAAGGAAGCTTTGGTTGTCACAGGAACACTATATTAAAAGGGTATTGCAGAGATTCTAGAAGGAAAATGTGAAAGCCGTAAGCACTCGTCTTGCTACTCATTTTAAACTAAGTGTTAAACAGAGTCCTTCAAATGAAGCTGAGAAGGCATATATGAGTAGAGTTCCTTATGCATCTGCGTTGGGTAGTTTGATATATGGAATGGTATGCACAAGACCAGATATTGCACATGTTGTTGGTACAGCCAGTCGATTTTTGTCAAACCCAGGTAGAGAGCATTGGAATGTTGTGAAATGGATTTTGTAACATCCCGTCAGGATATTACGAATTTAAAATAATAAAATAAAGAAAACAATAAATACATATAATTTAATATAACATTATTTCCCAAAACGCAGGAAATTTAAAACTTTATTTCACTATAACAATAACTGAAATCCAAAACGAGTATTCATCCATTATAAAATTAAAGTTCGATAACATAAAAGTTTACAACTGATTTAAAATCATAATATATAAATCCATGATGAAATATCCCAAGCTATCCCCGCTCTGTCGCTAAGCCTCACTAGATCCACCTGCAACAACATCATCTGCTCACGTGTACCGCGTACACGATCATCGCCAAACACAAACAAATAGGGTGAGCTTAACAGAATAAAACATATATATATATATATATATATAACACTTATATATATATATATATATATATATATATCACCCAATCATACTAAAGAAATTCCCTCCTTTGATTACATATCATATGGCCACAACCATGTTAATCGTGTTATACATCTTCTAGTGAGTACCTCAAGGTGTCTTACTACCATACCTATCGGCCACAACCGATAGAGCACGTGCGGGAAACCATGCTACGGATCATACACCGTAACACTAGGTGGAGTTCTGAAAATAAGAAAATAGTTCGTAACGTCCCAAGACTACCAAACTCGTCGGCTAGTTACTAAGGAGGGCAATCTATTTGGGCCCATCCGTACTGGCCACAACCAGCACATTCACACCGGCAACACTTACTAACCCGAGCTCAACTCAAGGGTTCCTCATGTTCATCCGCCATCCCGAGCTCAACTCGAGGGATGCCATTCCGAGCTCAACTCGAGAAATGTCATGTGCTTAACCCCTATCATGAGCTCAACTCAAGGGATACGTTCTGAGCCACAACTCAAGGAACACCAGCAAGCCGACCTTTAAGGTATCCTAAAAGCCTTGTAGATCACGCACATCAAAGTAACTCAACACCAAGCTGCTGCAGCACCATCGCCTGGCACAAAACCCAAGGCGCCAGGTGCAACAGGCTTCCAGGCCGCCTTGCAGCGGACACGTACCGTCAGGTGCCTTGCGCATTTGATGCCACTGACCTTGCCAACATTGCCTGGCGGAGCACCCCTTGCCGCCAGGCACCTCGCGTTCCAGTAGCTCTCTGTTTGGTAGCTATCACCTGGTGGATCCCATTCTGCCGCCCGGTGCTGCACAAGTACAGCAGTTGTACTGTTGTTTGTGCACTTTGCTCATTTACAATCTTCTAGTTACGCACTTACACACTTCTAAACTATCTATTACCCCTCTATTCAGTACTTCACTGGTCTATACATTGTATTCCTTGGCATACAATTTCCTTTTTACCTTTATTCACTTATAGCCCTTTGATTTAAGTCTTAGATTCAACATGTTTAAATCAGTTTAACATTATTAGCTTCATGCCCTTCCTTCTATTAACTAACCAATTGTTACTAAGCCTTTCCCAAATTCTATATGACATGACCCCCGCTGCCTAGTCATATTTACATCATTCTTCCCACTTCTCAAATCCAATTACTCTTACAATCCCCTATTTACCCTAGCAACGTCTTATTATGACTCACATTACAGTAGGTTATCCACACTTTATATCTCACTCGAACTGTAGCTCCTACTACACTACTATGACAATCCTCTTCCATTCAAATTCCTAGAGGTTACACCTCTAACCCCAACATATCATCACCTTTGCTTCTATTCAATTAATACTTCCAATTTCCCCAATTAGCTCGAACCTAACTCACCAAAAATCCAGAACCATAATTAACACTCGCGACCACGTCAAAACCCCAGTCTCTGCGGTGGCGCCTGGCGGCAAGCCCCGAGTCGCTAGGCGGTGCATGCAGTTTTGTCGAAAATCCCAGAATTTCTGCACATGTACTGCCTTGCTACCTATTTCTTGATACTTTTCCTTGCCTAACTTCGCCGTCTCTTACGTGAACATAGTGACCGAGACTCAATTACTCCGACTTAATCTTCTCCAACACAGTTTCAGTGCCAATTCACACTAATTACACTCCAATCATAAAAAGACCCCAATTTACTAAACCCTAAAAGGGTGTTCATCCCAATTTTATCAAATTGAACTCCCAAAACATACGCAATTCATCAATGTAACCCCTATAATCACTTACAATCCCTTAGAACTTCTCTTTTCCCCGATCAAAACCAACACAAAACACAAAACACATTAAAATCGAGTGAATTCGACTAGCGTCGCCTGGTGGGTGTTCATCACCGCCAGGCAGTTCAACCAAAAACCCAGAATCTGGGTTGCAACCATGTGTCGCCTGGCGGCCAGAGATGTGCCTCTAGGCGGTTGCTCTTCAGGAACCAAAAAACTAGTGCAAAGTGAGGTGTCGCCTGACGGTGATTCATCACCCGTCAAGCGATTTCTGGAAAAATTCCATAAATGCAAAAATTACATAAAACAGGCAGAATATATGCATCCATTTCATCATACATCTCATGCAATTATCGATACGAATAAAAACAATAGAGTCCAACTCCCCTAACCTGGTTTCTTTTGCTTAAAACTTGAGTAGCCATTGGTTATCCCTTGCTTCCAATAGCCTTCCTTAGTTCTCCTCAATTCAACCTCAATGCCTCACTCAATACACTCACCTTACTCTGATTTTCGTATTCCTCTACCTATCCAACAAAACCAACCACCGAACCTCTCTCTTTTTCCTTAATTGGCCAATAATTGGTGTCTTAATGTGGGTTAAATGATCAAAACGAAAATAGCATTAATCTAAGGGTAATTGCCATTCAATAGTTGTCTTATGGAGTGTTTTCCAGCCACTCTTGGTTGCTAGGGTTTCCTTGCCCTTTCACCCATACCATGCCAATGTTCAATTCAATGCACAACCATTTAACCAATTCATGTTTCATGATGATTAATATAATTCTATGATTATATTATCACTTAACGTGATCAAGTATATTATTTAAAAATAATAATAATTAAGTAACACACCAATGGCATACATAGGACTCAAACCCAAGTCCTCTCACACAATCAAGTACTCTTAACCATTTGAGCTAGTACTTTTCCATGTCACATCAATCAATATTTAATGCCATAAAGGCTCCCACTACCCGCATTTATTAATTAATTAATTAATTAATTAATTTTCACGGGTCTTACAGATTTTGAGATATCTTCATGGTACTATTGATATGAAGCTATGTTTTAGAGGTGATAAGCCTAATTTGGTGGGATACTCAGATTTAGATATGGCTGGAGACATTGATTCCAAGAAGTCCACCTCGGGCTATTTGATTAATTTTGCAGGGGGAGTTGTGGCTTGGCAATCAAGACTACAAAGGTGTGTAGCGTTGTCTACTACAGAGGCAGAGTTCATTGTCATTACTGAAGCATGCAAGGAGTTACTATGGTTGAAGAAATTCTTGCAAGAGCTTGGTTTTAGGCAAGATAACTATTCATTGCTCGTTGATAGCCAGAGTGTTATCCATCTTGGTAAGAATCCAACCTTTAATTCTAGATCTAAAAATATTGATGTGAGGTATCATTAGATACGTGATGTTTTGGATGCTAAGTTGTTGGCGTTGGAAAAGGTTCATACAAATGATAATGGTGCTGATATGATGACTAAAGCATTGCCAAGAGGGAAGTTTAAAGTTTGTTGTGAGATCACCGGTTTGGCGGTTATCTCTATATAGTTGTTGGGTATTGGGGTCCCTTCCTATGTGGAGAAAAGGCCCAAAAAATCGAGAAGCCCATGTCTCACTTAACCTAGTGGATAGGGGGCTGCAAAATAAATAGAAAGGCAGAACAATAGAGTCAAAAGACACTGAAAACCCTAGCGCATAGAGGTAAAGATAGAGAGAAAATTTTGTTCACGTTTTTCACAGAGTTGCCACCATAAAATCGGCACTACAGATTCGTTCACTGTTGGTGTAACATCCCGACCGGATATTACGGATTTAAATAAAAAATAAATAAAGAAGTAAATAATAAAACTTCATTTATTATAACTAATATTCCCAAAACGCGGGAAAATTAAAAACTTTATTACTTTCATAATAAACCAAAATTCATAAGTATAAATAAGATTGTAATTATCCAAAAGTCCAGAATATTCATAATTACAATTTATTCGAAAACATAAAAAACTTCATAAAAGTTCTAATAAAAACTTCTCCCAAAACTAGCCTCGCTCCGTCTCTAGGCCTCACCAGATCCACCTGCAATAACATCTGCTCCCGTGTACCGCGTACACGATCATCGCCAAACACAAGCAGATAGGGTGAGCTAACATATTATACACATATATATAAATATTGCATAGTTTATATATCACACAATCACACCAATACTGCTTCGATAAAATCGTCTGGCGGGGGACACGTACCGTCAAGCGCTGCCTGCTTCCAAACCGCTTGGAAGGTATGATGAGTCGAACCTTCGCTCACATTCAATACTTAAATTTTTGGAATTTAATATTATTTTTGCGCTTAAAAATTGTATTTAGTTGCATACTATATTATTGGATATTATTGAATTTACTATTGCAACAATAATCTAATTTAGGTCCTTAAGAGTGTAAATAATGAATATTTTAATTCATAAATTAAGTCCCAAAATAGGAATTTTAGAGAGAAATAGTTCAGGTACTGAATGCACCCCCAATTCTCATGTTTACACCCCCTTTTTCCAATTGGAATACCTATTTCTAAAAAACAGTTCTGGAGCTATCTGCACCCCTTGTTTTCAGGTTTACACCCCCTTCTGTAATTTAACTTTAAATTTCTGCTCTCCACCCCTCCTTTTTACTAAGATGCACCCCTAATGTCACTTAAGATCTAATCCATCAGATTTTGCCACGTGGCAATCATTCACTTAATAAAAATAGCCACTCACAGTTTGCCACATCATCAATCCTCCACTAACTCAAATCACCAATCAAAACATGTCACCTCATCACTCTCTCTCTCCTTCACACAACCAAAACCCTAACCCTAATCTCTATTTTCTCTCTCTTCCGCACCAACCCACTCCACAGCCGCCACACTCCGCAGCCGCCATGACCACGTTCGACCACCACTGGCCACGCCGGAAAGCCGTCGCCCGTCGCGCCCTCGTCGGAAACCCCGTCACCGTTGCTGCATCAGTGGATCGCGACGTCTTCCTCTTCTCCGCGCATCCCGCGGCCACCATCACGCACCACGCTCGGACCTGAACCTCCCGCGCCACCGTGAACCAGCCACCGTGTCTCCTTCATCGCGCCTCCGTCGCGCCTCCTTCTTCTCCACTCGTCCCGCTGCCTGAATCCTCCATGGTCGCACCATTCGAGCTCGCCGGAACAGTCCAGCATCTCCGGCAACACCCGCACCAACACTTCTCCATCCTCGCGCGTGAGCCGCCGTCCATCACGTGAAACCCCACCGTCGCACCTGCACTCGCGCCTCTTCCTCTCCTTCATCCCGAAACCACCACCGTCGCTCCACCACCGAAAAACACACCCCCTCCATCTTTGCATCACGCCGGCATCATCAGGCCTGCACCATTCTCGCACACGTTCGGACCCACCATTGCTGCACCAGGTCTGCTCGCGAGATCTACAGTGACCAACTCAAAGCTCCGCTGTGTTGCCTTCGCCACCATCATCTTCGTTCAACATATTATTGGAACCACTATTGCAGCGGCACTCGCGGAACCTGCAGCAGCCACGACCACTCACGGAACCACCACCAAACCATAATTGCAAAATGAAAATCTGATTTGGGAGAGAGACCGCTCTAACACGTGGCAACCTCTCGTTGGACAGTTAACGAGTTAACACTGGTCAACCAGTCAACTCTGGGTAGGGGCAGTCAACGTTGGTCAAACAGGCTATTTTTTTTTCACTATATCTGGCAGGTGGTTCCTCTATAGGAACCCTAAATTGCCTAGACTAGAAAGAATCATCTGGCAGCTGTTCATCGCCGACCAGACTATTTCTGGAAATTTCCAGAAACAATAAATTAAAAGGAAACAACATATCAATCATAATCATACCAAATTCAACATACCAATCAGAATTAAATTAATCGATGCATGAAATTTCCCTATATAACATGCCATTCAAATTAAAATTAAAGTTAACGCATAAAGCTCCCCTAACCTGGTTTTCCTTCGCCTAAAGCTTTGACAATTGAAAAGTTCTCCCTTGATCACCAAAACCCTCCTTGATTCTTATCAATTCAGCTCACAAAGCTTCCCTCAATCCTCCCCACTCTCTAATTTTCGTACTCTGTTCTCTCACCTCAATATGGTTGTCTTATGATGGTTTTCCAACCCCCTTGGCTGCTAGGGCTTCCTTGCCCTTTCACCTTCATGCCAAAACTAAAATTGACAAAAAGAAAGCCTAATTTGGTTCTACCAAGGTTCAAACCCATAACCATGCCAATGTTCAATTCAATACACAACCATTCAACCAATCCATGTTTCATGATGACTAATATAATTCTATGATTATATTATCAATCAACATGATCAAGCATATTGTTAAAATAATAATAATTAAATAACACACAATTTGGCACACATAGGACTTGAACCCAAGTCCTCTCTCAATATCAAAGTACTCCCAACCACTTGAGCTAATACTTCTCCACGTCACATCAATCAATATTAATGCCTTAAAGACTTCCACTACCCGCATTTATTAATTAATTAATTATTTAGTTATTTAATTTTCACGGGTCTTATAGTTGGGTCAGGCTACAATTTTTACAGCAGGTTCGGAACACATTGTTCTTCATTCTGACTGGTCGAATCGTTGATACGAGATTTGAGTTAGGAGATATTAATTTCGCATTGAGTAGTGATTTTATAGGTTTTCTTCTTTTGTTCTTCTCTACTTGAAAGCTTTGTTGCTTTGCTATTTGGTTGGGTGTTGGCACTAATTTGTGTTGTTGATTAAGACTCTTTTGTACTCTTGTTGATCATAATAGAGCTATTTCTTTGGTCTGGACGACTCGTGTTTTTTACCCTTGATTTTAGGGGTTTTCCACGTTAAAAATTTTGGTACTTTTTTTGTAATTGTGGTGAATTATTATTGTTTCTCTTTGATTGTTGCTCCTCATAGATTCTTTCAAGTTAGGAGAAATTATATATGCTGCATTCTTTGGTATATTATTTGTGTTGTTGTTTTACCCATCAAAACGTAACTTGACTAAATAAAAATCTGCAAAAATTGACATTCTAGCTCGATTGGGAGCAGGCCATAACTTGACTAAACAAAAATTGACATTACAGCTCAGTTGGGAGTAGGCCATAACCTGTTTAAATAAAAATTTATATTCTAGTTCGGCTAGGATTAGGTCATTGCCTAACTTAAAAAACGACATACCAGCTTGGTTTGGGTGGCCTAAAATGTTAGTTTAAATCAAGCCCAACATTATTAGGGGTTGTTTATTGGTCAATTAGAACAAAACCAGGAAGTTGTTTATTTTGTAGGTGAAATAAATCAGGCCATAAATTATTATGCAACTAGATAATGGATGTCAAATTTAACAAAATGGGAGAAACTTAACTAAAAACGACATGAGAAAAAGTTTAGCAATATAGTGGAAAATAAAATAAGCAGAAAAGTATGGCAAGGAAATATCCAGAATGCGCTTAACAAACTTTTTCAACCTTTACACCTCAGACACTTCGGCTCAAGGCTGGAGGTTGTTTATTGTCCCGGTCGTCTATGATCCGACCTAATACTCAATGATGGATGAGACGCCCAAAGGCTAACCTAAATTTTGTGGACCCAAGAATTGGGCCTAAGTCCGTCTTGTGACTAGTTGAGGTTTTATTAACAAATATTATTGTATAGAAGAGATTTGATATTTTGTTATTATCTTTGTATTTTGTTATTATTTTTTGTATCTGAAATATTTTCTTATTATTCAAAGAATGGACGATTTGTAACCATTTGCTTATAAATAAAATATTGACTCTCATGACTATTTTGGCTTAAGGTGGTTAATAAATTTGAGTCAAAGAATTTATTGTATTTTTGTTCTTCGGTTTAAGGCACTTAGCTTTTTACCAAAACATGTCCCTTATCTCCACTAATGATTACATTGAAGCCATTTTGGACGGATTGTCAAAGGAGTATGATGGTTTTATCCCTCGTAAGAATAATTTTACTTCTATTTTTTGTGATACTTGCATTTGTGCAAAACTACATCAATTACCCTTTCATAATTCTAATACCATATACTCTACTCATCTTGAGTTAGTTTTTATTGATATATGGGGTTTTGCTCCCCTATGTGCTACTTGTGGTGGTAAATATTATGTTGCTTTTCTTGATACTTATGCTTGTTACACTTGGAAGTATCTACTTAACACCAAATCTCAAATTGTTACTATTTTTATTCAATTTAAAAGTTTTGTTAGACTATAAAAATTTTGCCTGTCCTTATACTCATGAACAAAACAATTCAACAAAAAGAATACACAAGCACATTACTAAGGTTGGTCTCGCTCTTTTTATTGGTTCATACTTGCCAAAAAAGTTTTGGGGTGAAGCATTTTTAGTTATTGCTAATATTATTAATGCCTTACCTATTATTACATGATTCTTCCCCACATTACATGTGATTTAACAAACACCCTAATTACTTAACCTTTACCTTGTGTTTGGACGAAGTATTTCAACAATGGTGAGAAATTGAAATATATTGTATTTGAATTGCTTGCAATTAAATTTCCTTCATTTTCTAAATAATTTGTTTGGATAAAGAAATTAAAATAACTTACATCTCAATTTCTTGTTTGGATACAATAATTGAATTTCTTGTGAGATAAAATTTCATTTTAACAATATTTATTTTAGGCTTAATTATGTTTTGAGTTCATGATAAACTTTAAAACAGGCTCGACGACCCAAATGGTTCGATCCGACCCGATGACTCAGCTTGGCCAGGAAACCTAGACAAACTAGGTTGGGTCGGCTTGACAATCCAGACAGGCCTGACGGCCACACAGGCTGGTCATTCCCGTCAAGTTCTTCGACCCAGCCCGACCTAACCCGTCTTGGCCCCACTAGGTCGTCGGGCTCGCCTGACCCATCTAGGTTGTCAGACCCATTTGTTTCATTGGGCACACCTGGCAAGTCTCTGTCGTTGGGTTGGCCTGACCTAGCAAGGTCGTCGGGTTGGTCGATATCACTAGGGTCGTCGAACCGATTGAGCTCGTCTAGGTCGTTCGGACGGTCGGGCCCGACTAGGTCATCGAGTGGGCCAGGCTTGTGGGGTCAACGGGTTAGTCGAGTCGTTGGGCCTACCCGACATGTCTGGGTCGTCAGGCCCACCTGACATCTCTAGGTCGTCTGGCCCACGAAACCTGTGTGGGTCGTCGGGCTCGCCGGTCCTACTTGAGCCATCGGACCTACTAACCTATCTTGGTTGTCAAGTCGGTTCGACCCATCTCTATCTTCGAGCCCACCTGGCTGTCTGGGTTGTCAGTCCAGTTTGGGTCGTCGGGCCCGCCCAACCTGTTTATGTCGTCGGGCCAGCCTAGTCTGTCTGGGTCGTTGGGCCAACCTGACACATCTTGGTCATCGGGCCCGCCCGGGCAATGTGGGTTGTCGAGCTTGACCAACCTGTTTGAGTTGTCAAGATCGCCCGACCCGTATGTGTCATCAGGTCACCCGGTATGTCTGGGTCGTCGGGCCTGCTCGACCTATTTGTGTCGTTAGGTCGGTTTGATCTGTCTGGATCATCTGGCCAACCTAGTCGGTCATGGTTGTCGGGTTTGTCGGGTCCATTTGGGGTTGAGTCCAAAGTGTGAGGTTAAGTGAGAAGAATTTCAAATTTCACCTTTTTTTAGGGTATTTGAATTTCTTCTAATTTAGCTAATTGAAATATTTCAAAATAAATGCATGTATTTTAAATGCTTTATAATTTCTCTATCCAAACAAAGCATTTCATTACAAAGAATTTCAAATTCTCCAAATAAATGAATTAATCTCTTCAATTGCTTTATCCAAACACACCATTAAAGTGTTTGGTTGTGCCTACTATCCCTTAATGTGTCCTTACAACTACAATAAGTTTGATTTTAAATTTGCTTTATGTTTATTTCTTGGTCACAACACACATTATAAAGACTATCTTTGTTTATCACAAAATGGTAAAGTATATATCTCTAAGCATGTGGTTTTTGATGAAAATGTTTTTTCCTTTCACAAACATGCTCATCTTCTTATGCCAATTGAGTCTATCATTGTTACCTATCGGGCTGCTCTTACTCTAAATGTGTTAAGTCCCTTTTCTGGTCCTCGCTCTGCCCATCCTGACATCAACAAATCCTTTCTCCATGGTGATCTATAAAAAACTGTCTATATGCATCAACCTCTAGGGTTCGTGATATCGCTGTTGTTAGGCGATCAAATTATCACTACTTAACTTTAGCAACTTCAGTATTGCTAAATTAGTAGTGAACAAACTAGTTAGGGTTAAGATAACCCTAAGTCGTCTCACAACGAATACGGAATTGATCTCAAATATTTGATTCTTAAAAATGCAATTAAAACTAGTAACAATAAAAATATGGGGGTTTTGATATGCAAAGAATGAATGTCACACAAATAAAAGATTGTAAACACAGTAATAGAAAATAGGTCAATTCCACTGCTTTTTCAAAATAGGATTCTTCATCGGTTATCTAGAGATTATTGTTAAATTAATTATTGTTGTTGATTTACAAATCAATCAATGTAAAGTCTCAATTAATTTGTTGGCATTCTCACTTTTAACCAAAGTACAGTCTCAATTAAAAGTGAGAACTTTTAGATTATCCATAGTAAATTCAACCAAAGTACAGTTTCAATTAAATTTTATTATGCCTAATCCTGTTTATTCTTTTGTTTCCTCACCAAATAGAAAACTTAATTAATCAAAGTAAAGTCTTGACTAATTTTAGTTAAAGTGATTACCTTTAATCAAAGTACAATCTCAATTATTGGCAAAAACTTATTTAATCAAATGAAAGTTTCTAAATAAAATCAAAGTAAAGTCTCAATTGAATTTAAAAACCTTTTAACTCATATTATTAGCATGCATGTAGATTTAAAATCATTATTTTCTATTCAATTAAGAAGCAAAGGACATAGATAAACAAAAACCACAACAATAATCAAAATAACAAATACATAAATTCATCTAACCTCAGAATCTAGTTAAGAAATTACAGTTGAATCAACCCTAAAGCTTAGCCCTCCATGGCTTTGATGGAATACATGATAATATATGATGAAGGAAAGAAAATAAAAGAAAAGGAAGAATGAGAGATGTGGTGGAGACGATATCTGCCAAAACCAGAGAGTTCTAAGTTGTAAGTTGTGTCGCTTCTGCTCCCTTAAGTCTCTTTATATAGGCTTCAACTGGACTTTGGGCTTTATCTGTCGGTTGCTAAAATCTTTTATTTTTATTTAATTAATTAGCAACTTAATTTTTGTCAAATTTCCAATTCTGCCCCTCTTATTTAACCATTTTTGTAGTTTTTGACCAGAGTTGACTGCTGGCTTTGACAAGTTGACTAGTGTTGACCAGTTGACCAATTTAAATGTCCAATAGCAGCATGACACATGGCAGAGTGTTCTCTCTCCAGAATTAGGGTTTGCTCTCACACTTTTCTCCCTCCCTTGGCAGCTGCGCGATTGACGGCGAACGGTGGCTGTTATTGCAAGCTCAGTGGCGCTGTTTTGGTTCGCTGCTGCAATGGAGGATGCATCGTGGTGGCTTGCATTGCTGCTGGTGTTGTTCTGGTTCACTGCTACAATGGAGGATATATCTCCGCTGGTGCCATGGTGGTCGCGAATCTAGTTCGATGTGCAAAGGTAGAGCTCGCGCCGGCGTTATTGATTGTAAGAATTGTCATATGTTTCTTTAGAACGATAAATAACTATTGCACTAGTCATTTAATGTTTTATGCTAAGAGTAGACTACAAACTACTAATGTTCTTACGAAGCCCTTATCAGATCCTACCTTCAAATGTTTTTGTGATGGTGTTTCCATTAATATTGTTTCGAAATATAAACCCTAAATTTAGGTTATGTAACGGGGTTCTACAAGAATATGTTGGATATTGAAGCTTTGACAGGTCAACATGACAGAAAAAAAGAGTTTTCTAACAAAGAATTAAAAATAAAATAAATGTAGGTCTTCCCTTTGTGCTTATTAGGAAATAATTCCTTGTGAAACTTAGTGTTTCAATTACTATAAATAAATCACAAGGACAAGTTATACCTACCATTGGGATTTACCTTCCACAACATGTTTGCACTCATGGTCAGTTATATGTTACTTTTTCAATAGGTGTTTCTCAAATTTCCACAAAAATCTTTATTAAAGAAGGACAACTCGAATGACAACATGACATTTTTACCAAAAATGTTGTTCATAAGGAAATGTTGTTATCCCAAAATCATGTATTGTTCTTTTTTTACATATGTGACACTTAAACATATGTATATATGGATATTCTACTTATTATACTTAATTTTACAACTATCACAATAAATTTCATCATATTTATTTGTTATGTTGAAGGTAACATAATATCCAAAGACACCTTACAATTCAATGAAGATATAGGCAAAAATCATTTAAACAATTTCCTCCATAAACATGTATTTCCCGATATTTGTACTTTTTCTTAGTTTAGTTTGGATTTTGTTTTAATGATTGACACTCCGTCGTAGAATATTGAATTTCTAAATTAATGGAACATTTGGAAGGATGAATATTCAATGTCTCATGGGTTATGTCTCATGGGTTGGCCAATGGACAACAAGGTAATAAAACTATGTCAATTCTACAATAATTTATGTCATGTTTATATATACGAGGACAACATTTTTTATTCATATGCTTCAAATTCTACGATTGTAGATTCATCATTTGTAAATTTATTGTATTGGTTGGAGTTCCACAATAATAAAAGATAAAATCCAACTTTCGAATTTGATAAAACAAGAATTACTTTCTCGAGATAAAACAAGAATTACTTTCTTGAAAGACAAATGAGTAACATGCACATTCTAAATTATAGTTATCTTGCTCCAACATAAATAACATAATTAGTATACTTTAATTTATTTCTTTCCATGAATAGGATGCAACACAATTCATTATTAATGCATACTTGATATAATGACAGTCTTTGTAGATATTAAAATATATGCATCAATGAGGTTATTATTATTTATTTAATATTTTAGTATACATTATATATTTTTAATATGCCAGAGTTATATGACATTCTTAGTTTTTTTTCTTTGTAGTTTTTTTAAAATTTGAGAAATTATGGATGTGTTGTACAAAGAATTAAGGAGATTCTTGGAAGGTAAATTATGATTTTTACTTATTACATTAAATAAACTCAATTATTACATATTAATTTTTTGGCTTAAATACATTTTTGGTCCTCATTTTCCTAGTGTTTGTTGCGAATGGTCTTCATTTTGACAGAATGTTTAAAATGGTCCTCATTTTTACCGAATGTTTAAAATGGTTCTCATTTTCGCAATTCGTGTTTTATTTGGTCCTTTTCTGTAACGTCGTTTAAATCATTAACGGAACATTGTACAGGTGGCACGGTTTGTATTAGGGTGTGTTACTTGTACTGTACAGGTGTGGTAATTAGATATTTGGGGATAAATAAGTGAGCTAGGGTTTTGGTAAGGAATGTTTGGGCAATTGGTGAGTTTTGGCAATCTTGTTCTTCCATTTCCCAATTGGTGTTGCTGTAATATTCTTCTTCCTGCAATCCCATTATATAGGTATGTTATGGTCCCAATCTTCTTCATTTACCTCTGGTTGTAATCGTTGGAGGCAACCATGTTGAATGGCAGACACTAATCCTTGTGCAATGATAAGATTATTAGTACTTACAACATTAAACAAAAATTAATAAATTGAACATATATTAAACATACCTTTTGTTGGTCAGACATAAAGGTCATTGTCCCACACACGTCAATACCTCCAAGATCACCAATAAGCAATTCCAAGAACCATGTCCAAGTTTCTTTGTTTTCAACTTCCACAACAGCATACGCTAAGGGTAGTAACTGATCATTAGCATCTCTACCCACAACACTCAACAACTCACCTCCGTAATTTCCTCTTAAAAAACGACCATCCAAACCTATGATGGGTCTACAGAAGACAAAGGAATTTTTACATGTTTTTAAACAGGAGTAAAACCTCTGAAAAATTGCTTCATCATTATCATTTTCCACTTTGATTTTTATAGTTGATCCAGGATTACATTTTAGTAATTCATGTGCATAGTCGTAGATTCTTTTATATTGCTCTTTAAATGACCCATCTACTATATCTGCAGCCATTGCCCTTGCTTTACGAGCTGTTGATATTGAACATGTGTATTCCATTTTCTTAAAGTCATTTGTCTTACATCATTTATCTTTAGCTTTGGATTCTCTATTAGAGTTCGGTCCAAGGTTTCACTAAGCCACTTTGCTTTGATGAAATGGCAAGTATTAGCTGCTTCCTTTGCAAATCCGAGCTCAAGAAAGACGAAGATGAAGAAATTTCCCTAATTGCAAAATTTTCCCTAAATTGAAATATTAACGTTAATTACCACACCTGTACAGTACACGTAACACACCCTAATACAAATCGTGACACCTGTACAATGCTCCGTTAATGATTTGAACGGCGTTACAGGAAAGGACCAAATAAAACACGAATTGCGAAAATGAGGACCATTTTAAATATTCGGTAAAAATGAGGACCATTTTAAACATTATGTCAAAATGAGGACCATCCGCAACAAACACTATGAAAATGAGGACCAAAAAGATATTTAAACCTAATTTTTTAATTGCATATTAAAGAAAGAGTATTTTGTATAAATGACAGGAACATGAAGGAACATCAATCTTTATTTGATCTTTCAATAAAGAAGAATTTAATGTTACAATAAATGATACAATTCTTTATTAATTTATACTTGATATAATAACTGTCTTTGTAGACATCAAAATATATGCATCAATGATGTTATTATTATTTATTCAATATTTTAGTATACATTATATATTTTTAATGTGTCATAAGTACATGACATTCTTAGTTTCTTTCATAGTTTTTTAAATTTCGAAAAATTATGGATCACGTGTTGTACAAAGAAATAAGGAGACTCTTGAAGGTAAATTATGATTTTTACTTATTACATTAAATTAACTCAATTAGTACATATTATTTCTTTTTTAATTGCATATTAAAAAAAGAGTACTTCATATAAATAATAAGGAACCTGAAGGAACATCGATCTTTATTTGATTTTCCAATTAAAGAAAAATTTAATGTTGTAATAAAAGATAAAATCCAACATGATTCATTATTAATTCATACTTGATATAATGATGGCCTTTGTAGACATCAAAATATATGCAATAACATGTTATCACTATTTATTCAATATTTTAGTATACATTATATACTTATATACTTTTAATGAGTCATAAGTACATGACATTCCTAAGTTTTATTTTATAGTTTTTTAAAATTTGACAAGAACCATGTGTTGTACAAGTAATTAAGAGACTCTTGAAAGGTAAATTATAATTTCTATTTATTACATCTAAATAAATTTAATGGCTACATATTACTTTTTTAATTGCATATTAAACTTCTTATGAATGGGAAGCTATTTTTTTTTAATTGCGTATTAAAAAAAGAATATTTCTTGTAGACTACAGAAAAATTGAAGCACATCATGAACACCTATCTTTATTTCATCTTCCAATCAAAGAAGAATTTAATGTTGTAAATTTATGAGACTTTAAGTTAATATTCTTTTTACAACATATATTTCTATAAAATATATTTAACTTTATTAAACAAGTGTCAATTTACTTCATATATTAACTTATATATTTACTTAATTGAATTATAAATATTATTAACTTATAGTATACAATATAAATATTTAAAAAATATGAACAGGTACAATAACACTTGTATTTGCACTAGTTATTATAGTAACTATTAAAATATAAATTGTTATGAAATAAAGTGAATAATAGATAATAGAGAAGAAACAATAGAGAATGAGAGAGCAACTCATTTGTGTATTATTATTGATAGGAAGAGTCCTATTTATAGATACAATATGTAATCCATAAAGGAAACAAATCAACTTAGTTAACACAAATATTTACCACAAAGAGTAATGAATCATATGAGTAAATGTATCAAATCAATGGACAATCATTAATTCATAACACTCCCCCTTGAGTGTCCATTGATAAAGAATGTGCCTCGTTAAAACCTTACTAGGAAAAACCCTTTGGGATAAAAAAACCTAGTGAAGGAAAAAGAGTACAACATTATGTATTCTTTAATACAATATTGTTCATCACATATTCTATTTCTCCCCCGCATGTAAATTTACATCATTAAGGTGACAGAGTCCGAATTTGTGAGTCATTTGCTCAAAAGTTTTTCTTGGCAAAAACTTTACAAATAGACTTGTCATATTTTCAGATGAACGAATTTTTGGATATCT